>Ga0257116_1001268_pt1 | contig 16802 bp, 15 predicted proteins | sample SI112_120mmetaG_FD_190150 | JGI IMG/M metagenome (GOLD analysis project Ga0257116, IMG submission 190150) | Marine microbial communities from Saanich Inlet, British Columbia, Canada - SI112_120m | ecosystem: Environmental > Aquatic > Marine > Inlet | place: Canada: British Columbia | collected...
GTAATGTTAATGGACGTGTAATCATGTATGCAGACAGGATTACGGCATCTATGCAGATCACCCTCGACCTGACCGAAAAACGTCGTAAAAAACAGCAAGCGTACAACAAAAAACACGGTATTGTGCCGAAAACAATTTTCCGGAAAATCGCACCGTCCTTTGCGCCTGTAGAAATGAATGAGATGCTGGAAAGCGATGCTTATGCAGCCGAAGAAACTGCGGTTTACGAAACTGTAATTGTCATGGAAGAAAAAATTGCTGGTTTTGAAGAAGAAATGCGGGAAGCAGCAGAATCTCTCGAATTTGAACGAGCAGCGGAATTGCGTGACCGAATTGCTGAATTGCGAAAAAAGACTGAAGGCAAAGTGTAAAACTGAAAAATTTATTTCCAGACTCTTACACCCGGAACGACGTCAAAGTGTTTGTCGTATGTAACAATGACTGAACCGGTTTCAAGCGCATGTGATGCTATCCAGACATCGTTGATTGGAATAGGGGTCCCAGCAAGTTTCAGAGAATTCTTTACAGTTCCAAAAATTTCTGCTGTTTCCTGCGTTGCCTCGAGTATAATGACAGTTGTCTTCCGGAGAAATCGATGCAAGATTTCAACGTTTTTTGTTTCACGAATCCCACCTTTGAATCCTGTATACAACTCACCCAGAACAAATATCGAAATGAAAGTTGTATCCGCATCAGCAAGAGTATTGAGTACTTTTTGGTCTCCTTGCAGGTAAGCACCATAAGCATTAGTATCGAGTAAAACTTTGTTCATTTCCAGTCTTCTTCATTAACTTCTGAAAATTCTTTTGTGTTCGCAGTGAACTCCTTTCCTTCTTCAACTCCCCAAATTCCACATAAATCCAAAAAATCTTCTTTATAATTATACGCTTCAGAGGCATTCAACCCGAGAGATTCAGATAAAAGTATTTTGATTGTCTTGTTAAGACTAGTTTTATCGAGATGTGCTTTTTCCCTGATAAGCCTGTCGAGAGGATCATTCAGTCCATGTATCGTGATAGAAGTCATTCTTATCTCTTGATTCTATAGTGAACCATAATTAGTTCAATATGAACCAAATTATAGTTCATATAATATTGATAGTCAAGTTTCGAGAAAAAAAATAACAACTTGCTCAACTCACCTCAGCTTCAATTATTTTTTCAACTTCCTGCCAAACTGCGTCAACTCTGAAAAAATGAAGAGATTATATTCCTCAGTTGAGGCTTGAAACCATTTCGTGATTAAACCGCCAAAGCTGTTGTTTGACTCCTTTCCAGATTCCTTTGAGTCTTCCAAATGTACGATACTTTTGTTGTATTTTTGGCTGAATACCGTGACTTTTCATTACTTCAATAACGACACGTAAATCGTCCAAATAAGGGTCGTAAATCTGTTTTCTGGTAATTGAAGGAATGGAATACGAAGTGGTAAATTGAACCATGAGTTTTGAGTATTTTTCTGTGAGCCGTAGTTCATGAAAGTGCCAAAATATTCCATTGCTGTAAGGGAATCGATTGGCATTCCAAGGTGCTAAAGTCCAACTTTGATTAGAAAGAACATGGACCTGTTCCGGAAACCTTTCAGGCCAATCGTCAAGATATTTTTGATCACCGAATTTACCATCTTCAAATCTGGCATAACACCACTCAATGCAACGATCCTCCCACCATTTTCTCACAGTCTCACCACCCTCACGTGTAAAAGTTGTGAATTGCACACAATATTGTCCGCTTTTTTCTGAAAGATCGTATTCCGGAGAGTAAGCATGATCTGTGATAAGAACGGCTTTTCCAGATTTATCAAATTCTTGAAAAATTGGCACAGGACTTTTCCGAAACCACAAATCAGCATCCAAATATGTCACTCTTTCCACTGAAGGGTCAGAATCAAAGACAAATTTTGGTGCAAAAGGTGTCGTTGTCCAACAATATTCTCCGACTGACCGGTCCAGTTTGACTTGTTTTAATTCTTTTGTTTCCAACAAACTGAGTTGTAAAAGTTGAACATTTGTCAATTTAATTTCGGAAAGGATTTCGTGAAGCTCATCATCCATGCATAAAATCCAAAGAGTGTAATGGCCTGCGTGACGCTCCATAGATTGATGTAAAGCTAATCCCTGAGGCAGAAAGAGTAAATCGAACAGGGTGACAAAATGTTCCATCACTTGCCTTGAAAAGAATTGGCTGAGTCAATCACACATTCAATATCAGCATCAGACATTTGGGGATGACAAGGGAGAGAGAGGCACATTGAAGCGTGTTTTTCACTGTTATTCAATCCATTTGGATCACGAACTATTTCGGAGCATGGTTTTTGTTGATGAACGGGAATCGGGTAATGAATCAAAGCTTGAACTCCTTTCTTCAGCAAATGAGTTTGTAATGCATCCCGTTGAAGGCAGGTAATAACAAATAAATGATAGACATGGGCAGATTTTTGCTCTGGTTTTATCAAAAGTTTCACATAGGGGTTATCTATTTTTGAATGATATTTGTCTGCTATCTGTCTACGCCGTTTTGTAAATTCAAGAAGCCATTTCATTCGTTCAGATAACATAGCTGCCTGGACTTCATCTAATCGGCTGTTCATACCGATTACCGGATGAAGATAGCGTTCACTTTGGCCATAATTTCTCAATCGACGAGCTTTTTTTGCCAAAGTGCTATCACTCGTAACAAGCATTCCTGCATCACCCACTGCACCTAAATTTTTTGTTGGGTAAAAACTGTACGCACCAGCTTGTCCAAAACTCCCGGAGACTTTACCTTGCCATGTTGCTAGATGGGCTTGAGCACAATCTTCTATGAGAATTATTTTATTTTCTTCACAAAATTTTACCCATTTGTCCATTTGTCTCACTTGACCATATAGATGTACCAATACTATTGCTTTAGTTTTGGGAGAGAGACAACGTCTTACACTTTCAGTGGAAAGCAAAGCTGTTTCCAAATCAATATCTGCAAGTACCGGTTTAGCACCGGATCTTATAATTGCAAGGATTGTTGCAAATGCAGTCATCGGAGTGGTGATTACTTCATCACCTTCCCCAATGCTCAAGCCAAGTATGGCAATTTCAATGGCGTCCATCCCATTGGCCACACCAATGCCATGACTTACACCACAAACTCTAGACCATTGTTGTTCAAACTGCTTGACCTCACTTCCTAAAACATACCAACCAGACTCCAAAACCCGACTAGTAGCTTGAAGCATCGCCTCACGTAGTTCAGGAGGCTCTGCTTTGAAGTCATTCATTAAAATCATTTTTCATCCCAATAATGAGAAAAGTGCTCTCTGTAATAATTAAGAGTTAGTTCAAGTCCATCCTTTAAATCGATTTTAGGTGTCCAACCTAACTCTTTTGTGATCAATGAAAAATCACTATAATAATCTCCTATGTCGATGGCCTTTCTCTCAGAGGGGAAAGGTGCCAGTTCAAAAGAACCACCATGACATAAATTCACCATTATTTTTGCTAAATCTTTCAGACCAATCACTTCACTACCACCCAAATTATACACTTTGCCGTTTGCTTGATCGCTGGATCCAGCGAGTAACAAAGCTTCTACACAATCATCGACGTAATTAAAATCACGAAGTTGTAAACCGTCACCAAAAACCTTTATCGGCCGTCCCTCAATCAACAAACGAATCCAAATGCCCAAAAAGGTTTGCCTTGCGTCTTTCACACGCATTCTTGGTCCGTAGGTGTTGGTCAGCCGTAATGCGCAAGCACGAAGGCCATATACATTATTATATAGTAGATGATACCACTCTCCGGCAAGTTTGTTGATTCCGTTAACATCCACAGGCCTAATAGGATGTTTTTCATCGACTGGTAAATAGTCCGGCTTTCCATAAATTTGGCGGGTACTGGCAAATACAATTTTAATTTCAGGATTTGTCTTTCTGCAAACCTCAAGAATGGAAAGCTGCGCCACCGCATTAATGTCTAAATCAGTATGTGGATCAGTCATAGAATCAATGTGACTGGTTTGACCGGCCAAATTAAACAAATAATCCTTACCTCGAATGAGATGCTCCATAGCATAGCTATCACGAACATCACAGACATTCACAACAACTTGGTTCTGGATGTCATCTATGTTAAAAGTGTTTCCTCCGTATTTCGGAAAAAGACTATCTACCAGAGTTACAATTGCCCCATGTGTCACCAACGAACGAGCCAAGTTTGAGCCGATAAATCCCAAACCTCCGGTAATTAAAATTTGTTTTCCGGAATAGGATTTCATGACTTTAAGTTAGCAAGACGTTTTAACAACTTTAAAAATAATAGATAGTATCCTGATGATAATTTTTTCAGAGATTCTTTTTGTAATTTCAGTAACAAATTATCTCCAGATAATTCAAATCCTTTCTTTGCAACATATAAGGCAAATCCGTGTTCATTGAAAAGCGAGGCAAACAACCAAGAAAGCAAGTATTCTCTGATTGTCATATTTCCTTTTTCCATATTGTTGAGATAAGAGATTTCACACCAGCCGGGTGCCGTTCTCAAAAAAGATCCAATACTGCGTTTCTGAAAGTAATTTAATGAATTCAAATCCTTTTGATCGATGCGCTGAGAGCCTTTGATCTCCATGTTTGTGACCCAAAAGGGCAACTTATCCATGTATGCCATCAGTTGATGTAACTTGTCTTCTCCACAGTAAGCATCAATGATACCGGGCTCAAACTCTGTAACTAGTATTTTATTAATCACATCTTTTGACAAACTGTTAAAAATTCGCAAATCAGCACCTTGACTGTCAGTTTTGTAGGCATCCACATAATCTATATCCGCTATTGATAGAGTGCTGGTAAGATCCACTGCGGGTAACTTAACTTTCTCTTCGACATTAAAAAGCGGACTAAATGCCCATGGTTTTAATCCATCTTGATCTGGTGGCAAGGAACTGGAACAATGCGGTGAATGAGTTAAATAAAAATCCATTTCTTCTACTGCTTCAGATGCAACCAAACGGTTAAGAGAATAGAGTTTTCTCCAACCTTTATCTTCAGATTCACAAACTTCAAAATCTCTCGTATCTGCATCAAAAGCAATACAGATGGAGTACTTTGCAATCGGCTTCCATTTCCCATGAATAGCTCCTGAAGCCCCAATGTCTACAAGAACAGGTGGGCTTGTTTGCAGGACCTTGTGTTTCATGATTTTATCTATAATCAATCTCACCGATCAGACCTATGGTGAGGTTTGGAATCCATATCTATCATTTTATCTTTACTTCCAGAGCGCTGGTTTAATTACTTTTTTCTAAAATTTATACTAAATGTTCATATTTTTTATTAAGAGCTAACAGCTTAACCAATCCAATCATTCAGATTAGTCAAACACGTTTTCTTGCATTGCCATCAGATATTCATGTCTGGCAACAAGCTTCTTAATATGTGGTGCATTATGATTATTATAATTCGGATTTTCTATCAATTGCAGATAGTCTTCTCCCTCAAAACCCCTTTCTGATCTATATATAATAAAATCTTCTATCAAATCTTTAACCTTCAACTTTATTTTTGGAGAGATTTTTTCAACAGAGGCAAGTATATCAGAATTAATCATTTGTAATAATAGTGTTTTTTGAAAATCAGTAAGTTCAAAATAGTTGTTTTCGATTTTACCTATTCGATCAATATACCACATCATTTTCATTTCTTTTATCCAAGCGGTAAACGAGTGAATTGGGTATGATTTATAGTAACTAAGATCATACAAGGAACTATCTTCATAGTTAATTTCTAAAGAATGAAGTTTACTACGATTGATATTTTCAGATTCTCCTTGAAGCAAATACTCCTCTCTGGATAAACCATCTGGTATTAAAAGAAAACTCTCGCCGTCTCTCCATGAAAAAATCAAATCATCTGGAAAATTCTGAATGAATTGATCCCAGATTTTGGGATCATTTAACTGGCATGATGAAAGATATTTTTGTGTGGTGCTACCGTGAATTGTAATACATTTAATAGTAGACTCTGAAGTCCCATAGACTATGTGTGGTTTTGGGATAATTCTTCTTTTTATATCATTTTGGTAACGATCAGGATTAATAAATATTGCATCAATGCCCATTTTTGAGATCAATTCTATTTGTCTAGAAGTGATCATAAATTCTGGTGCTAAATAGTAATTTGACACAGATTCAAATTCTGACTTAATTGTCCTAATCCCCAATTCGACATTATATATAAATAAACTATCGGTTCTATAGAGACTAATATCATGTGACCACGGTCTTAAGATTATTTCAAAAATATCCTTATTTTCATTAATGATTTTGATTGCATCAGGATTAAATATTTTTATATCTGCTATTGTACTTCCGGTAAATCCAAGAGTGACTTTTCTTTTATTTTTAATAAATAAAGATAGCCACTGACAAATTACTGAGTTTGTGCCGCCTTTTAATGCTTCCAACCAAATACTGGACGGTAAACAAGATGCGTCTGCATTAAAATTAACTATGTCGACAACTGTTTTAGTCATTGATTAAGCAATATGAAAATATATTGGATATATCTAAGTACTCATTATATTTTACTTCATCAATTGGTATTCCATTTTTTATCCTCTCAGGTGTTGATAACTTTTCTGGATCTCCTGGCACCAATACAGGATTATTACCTAGAGGTTCAACGACTCTAATTCTATCTACCATACTCTGAAGTAACTGTTTGAACAAATGAATATCTATATACTTAGAAATATCAATCACCATTACATATTGCCCAATATATCTTTTCTCACCTATTTCAGATGTAAACATGGGTTTGATATCTTTACTAATTGGGGAATTTGATAGTAATGATGTTAAAACATCAACCATCATACCAAGACCAAATCCTTTGTAATCTCCTATCGGTGCCAGTGATCGCGCATCATGGGGGTTTGTTACATTATTTCCATTTTGATTAAATGCCCAATGATCAGGAATAGTCCGATCTTCCATACAATAGTTTCTAATTTTATTCCATGAAACTAAAGAAGTAGCCATATCATGACATAATGGCGCCTCACCCAATAGAGGAGCGGTAAAGCAGATTGGGTTTGTGCCAAAGAAGCTATCTCTGCCATTAGATGCCTTAACTAGATTGTCAGCATTAGTAAAAGCGAAACCAATACAATCTTGCTCAGCTGCAAGCAAACAAAAATATGCCACAGCGCCACAATGGGTCGAATTTTTTATTGCCACAGATCCCATACCATGTTCTTTCGCTAAATCCACCGCATACTCCATTGCCACATAACCGGAGTGATGACCAACAGCATGATCTGCATCAAGTATTGCTGTTGTATTCGATCCCTTTACAAAGTTAAATGCTGGTGTTTTAGAAATTCTACCTGAACGGATTGCATTAATATAATGCGGAAAGAGGTTAATACCGTGTGAGTCAGTGCCTCTTAAAGAGGTTGAAATCATGGAATCAGTAAGATGCTTAATTGAAACATCATTTAATCCTTCAATACTGAGTACATCAACCATCTTTTCTTTCAGCATCTGACTATCAAATCTGAGCATTTATATTCTCCCAATTGGACTTGTTAGAAAGACTTTTATGAACTGATTCAATAACTGCCGTCGAAATAATTGCCTGTTTAAATGTAGGTCTTTTATTTTCAAAATAGCGAATCTCATATTTGCCAGATTTAAAGTCTCTCACATCCATTATAAACTGTCTTATACTCTGATAGCCATATCCAGAAAACTGCTTTTTACCATCAGCATCAAAGAGGTAATCAGAAAAATATGGATTTGGATGCTGGATTTTAGATTCATCAGTTACCAATTCAATGCCACGATTTTTATGGTCATTTTCAATACGCCCTTTTGTACCAACTAATTTATATTTTTGATCAGAAAGAGCCGAAGTACATCCAGGGTCAATCCAATTTGTATTAAAAGTTGTTATACACTCACCCCCATCATCACGACTCCATATGATTGAAACATGAATTGAGTCATATGCGTTAATACCATGCTCTTTCAAAATTCCATCTGTACCAATAGCTGTCAACCTATCAGGTATATACCCAGTTAGGAAATAAAATAAATCCACATAATGAACCCCTAAATATTGAAATATATCAGTGTCATCGATCCAGTTAGTGAAGGTTTTCAGTGGGATGTCAATCCGTTGGCTATAATCAACTTGGTAGTATAATAGATCTCCCAACAATCCATCATGGATTATTTTTTTAGTGTACAAGTTGGCTTCGTCATATCTCTTATGATACTCGACCATACCGAGCAGGTTATTCTCTATTTGTAACTGGATCAGTTCTCTGTTTTCATCAGTTTTTACAACTAATGGTTTTACACATAAGACATGGAAATAATTCTGAAATGATAACAATGCTTGCTGATAATGAAGATTGTCTGGAGTAGCTATAATAGTACAATCGTAATCATCATTATTGAACAAGTTTTCTATTTTATTAGTCTCAAGATCATAGTAATCAACTTGTAACGAAGAATTTAGAATTTCATTTATTCTGTTTTTTGCAGTATCAACAGAATTTGACGATGTAATACTATTTGCTATAACTGTAACTTTTTCAATTTTAACCTCTTTAGAAAGTTGGGACAACGAGGATAAGATCGTTCCAACACCAGAATCATTCCGTCCTGTGACATACATTCCAGCACCAAGTACTATGATTTTCATAAACTCCCTTTTAGGAAAAATTTTGCAAATTCCAAGTCCATCGGTGTGTCTATATCTATTGAGTCCTCACTTCTCATTATATAAGGTAACATTTTGTCACCAGTCATCGATTTCTTATTAAATATAGTATTTGGCTTAGTAACATCAATTACACAATTATAATAATACATTTTTGGCAAATCTTGCCGCCTCAATAAATATGGCTCGGGATGCCTTTCATTCATTAATGGATGTAAATATTTATTTTTTATTTCAAACACCCTGTAAGGGTGTTGAGAAGGCTCAGACACCGAACGCACGGAATCGGCGGAAACGTTTTCAATTAATAAATTTATAACTGAGTCAATCCATTGTGGCTTTCTGTAAGGGCATGTTGGTCTTAAATGGACTACAATATCAGGCTCGTAGTTTTCTTCCTTTTTTAAATAAGTGAGCATGTGTTCAAAAACTGGTAAATCCAGGATATGGTCTCCCGCTAGCTCCTTAGTTCTAAAAATTGGTATTTCTGCACCAAATTCTTCAGAAACTTTGGCGATTTCTTCATTATCAGTAGAAACAATTGTTCTGTTAATTAATTTTGAGGCCAAAGAATGTTCAATAGAATAAGCAACTAATGGTTTGCCATTAATTTTCACTAAATTCTTTAACTTTATACCCTTTGAACCGCCTCTTGCTGGAATGATAGTTAGTATCCTCATTTTTTATTTATTAATATATTTTTTCCTATTATATTTTCAATAGGCTCTCTATTAAAATAACTTAAAATACCACCTTGTGTTCCATTGATAATTGATATTTTATTCTCTTCCGCATAATTTTTCAGCATGAAAAATTGTTTATTCATCAACCACCAGTTATACCACCCATCAGTTGTTTCGTTGTCTAAATTTCTCTCGGCCTCTTCCTCAAAATTTGTATTTGTTATTTTTGACATGCCATAAAATCTACCAAAAGTACGATCGTCTATATGGCAGATTTGATCCAAGTCAAAGCCCAAAAGATGAATTTCCTTAAAGCCCATATATATTCCAACCGTTAAACACTGTGTTAAAACAGTAGGGATATTCATAATAGTCTTGGAGATATTGATTTTAGCTTTTTTTAGAGTCAGTAAATCATATTTTGTCCTGATATAGAAGGATTTATCGAGGATATCTTCATGATGTTTTTCAATTAGTGGCTTAGTATTTAAGCCCCAGATAAAAACTGAATTAGGCATTTTGATTTTCATGTCTTTAATATAATCTACCCATATATTATATTCTTTATCTGTCTGATAATAAGGTACAACACAATGGAAATCTGGGTCAATTTTAGTGATATCATTATGCATATGGAAACTATTTTGAGTCATCACATATTCATTACTAAGTACTTTTAAATCATAATTCAGAATGGAACTGCCACTTCCAAGAATAAATAATCTCTTGTTTATATATTTATCTTTAAGTTTCAAATTATGTTTTAATTCTGGATGGGTAAATATCAAATCATGTATATCTACTAATGAATTAATTAAATAAGATTTTATAAAATTTTTAAACATTTACGATCCTTTTTTACCTTCTATATATATTGAAACTAATTTTCTGTCTTCACTATCACTGTCAATTAATAACTCTGGAGTTCCCAGATTGTTGGCGCATTTCTTTATGTTAATAAAGCCTTGCGAAGTTAGAGCTTTCTTCAATGATTCAAAATCCCAACATGACTTATGGTAGTAATAACTAGCTGTAAAGTTGATAGCGAACATTTTAGTAAAATATTTATACATATAGTGCCTTGAAGGGTCTTTCAAGACTAAATCATGCCATTTTTGGAACCACGCATCATCATTAGAGCTATATTTTTCAATGAGAATTGATAAATCAGGAACAATTATCCTTATTTTAGCATCTGGTTTTAAAATTCGATAACACTCACGAAGCGTCTTATCTACTTCTTGATGTGAAAGATGCTCTAAAGTGTGTTCTGTAAAAATCCCATCTATTGATTTAGATTCTATTTTATACGGAAATCTTAAATCCATACCATAATCGAAATTATTGTTTCCAAAAAAATCTACATTGATAAAATTATCTTTGTAACTATCTCCACAACCTAAATTAAGATAATTGATATTATTTCTATCTAATTTTAAAGTTCTTGAAAACATACGTCCTAACTTCGAACGTACTTCAAACTTTGCGTGTTCAAATAATTCAGTTGTTAGAAAATATGAAATTATGTTTTTGATCACCTTAATCATTAAGCTTAATTATTAATAAGATTTAAATATTTCTCTAAAAAAGTCTCCTAACATCAAAACTTCTTATAAACATAAATAATAAAATTCTTGAATCTTTTTTTAAGTATGTATAAACAATTGATGTCGAAAATTGTGCAGCGACTGTTGCTAATGCAGCCCCATAAATACCATATATATTAATTAATATAATATTTAGTATAATATTAACGGATACACCCATCAAGGATCTGTATAAGATGTCTATCTGTCGGTTTTCTGCTTCAAAAAATTTATTGTTTATCAGTCCTATGCAGGTGAATATGCTGGCAATAATTGCTATATTTAGTACTGACGCGGCAGGCGCGTATTCATGGCCAACCAATAGATCAATGATGGACTCACTTAATAACAATATTGCTATTGTTATTAAAATTGCCAGCCACACTAAAATATCATATAAAGTCTGTAATCTTTGGTGATAAACAGATGAATTATTATATTTTGCATTCAAAATAGCTGGGAACATGGAACTAGTTATGGCTATTGGTATAAAATACCAAGCTGTACTTATGCGTGTTGCGATTGCATAAATACCTACAGCTTGCTCATCAATCATTTGTTTTATCATTACTTGATCTATATTTACGTAAATAGAAACAAGTACTCCTGATAAAATCAATGGCCAACTGTCTCGCATTAACTTACGAGCAACTTCCCACTTCCAACGCCATTGCCAAAAAATTCCACTTTTAAGCAAATAAATAACTACTAAACCTAATGCTAGTAAAAATGCATCAAAACAAAATACCCAGACAAACCAAAGTAAGGGTGCTTTAACAAATATTAAAAATAACTTAGTACAAGAAGTAAAAAAAAGTTGAACAAATTGGACTTGAACCACATACTTGGATTTTACCTCTGCCTGAAAATTAAAATCAATTACATTAAATATTTGAAATAGAATAGCAAAAGAAAGTATGACGATGAAAATATTAGTTTGATTGTCATTTTCAGTAATAGGAACTGAAACTAAGACAAAAAACCACATGATAATTGTGCCAAAAATCTTAAGGCCAAAAGCCGTACCCAGTAATTCGTTCCTGGATTCAGGACTTTTAACCAACTCGCGAATTACAATGCTATCTATTCCTAAAGTCGCCAGCGCAAGAAATAACCCTACAAAACTATTGGCATAACTCAACAAACCAAAACGTTCCGGCCCCAAATAACGTGCTACATAAACTCCAACTAAAAGGGCTACTGTCATTCGTAAAACCCGCTCAGCCATTAGCCATGATGTATTGTCAAAATATCTCCTAAAGCCTGAGTGATTTTTTAGCTTGATAGCACTTTTTAGGATATTCATCAGAATAAATTCTATTAAATAGTGATAATCTTAAAAAAACCTTTTAATGTGCCTATTACGAAACAATAATCTCCATCAACTATTATTTCGCAACTCATTAATACCTCTATGTTAGATATTTTTAATTATGGATATTGATGCAAGTCATTGTTTTAATTGACTATAATTAATCATAGAAGATTTGTTTTCTTGTGTCCAATGTCCAATCACATAAAGCTTTGCAAAAACTTCCAAAAAAAGTATTTCTAAAATATTGTTTATGTATTTACTTAGAAATAACATGGGATAATGCGAAAATATAGTGTTGCTTCAGGTTTCATAATATTTATGATACCAACGGACAAAACTCTTGATTCCTTCTTTTAAGGTTGTTGACGGTTTGTAGTTGAACTGCTCAATTAGTCCATTGATATCTGCAGATGTTTCAGGCACATCTCCGGGCTGTAAGGGCAGGAATACTTTTTCTGCTTTTTTACCCAAGGCATTTTCAATTGCTTCGATATAATCCATAAGTTTGATAGGGTTGTTGTTACCGATATTGTGGACCTGCCAAGGTGCCATACTCGTACCGGAATCAGGATGCAATCCACTCCATTCCGGATTTGGTGTTGCAGGCTTGTCCAACACTCGGAGCACACCTTCAACAATATCATCTATGAATGTGAAATCTCGGCGGTGTTTGCCGTTGTTGTACACTTGAATTTTATTTCCTGCAAGAATTGCTCTTGTGAATTTTTGTAGTGCCATATCGGGGCGATCCCAAGGGCCATAAACGGTAAAAAAGCGCAATCCTGTGGTAGGTATATCGTATAGGTGGCTGTATGTGTGTGCCATCAATTCGTTAGCTTTTTTGCTAGCAGCATAGAGTGACAGAGGGTGATCTACGTTGTCGTGTACTGAAAATGGCATAGTGGTGTTTGCACCATAAACAGAGCTGGAAGATGCATAAACCAAATGTTCTACGTCATTATGGCGGCATCCTTCAAGAATATGTGCAAAACCAACTAAGTTGCTATACACATAGGTCATTGGGTTTTCAACTGAATATCTCACTCCTGCTTGCGCAGCTAAATTTACCACACCCTGTGGCTTATGATCCGCAAAAACCTTTTCAATGGCATAGCGGTCCTCCAAATCGATTCTTAGGTGAATGTAATTTGGGTGATTTTTATGACGTTCTAGTCGGGACTCTTTGAGTGCTGGATCGTAGTAGTTGTTGTGATTGTCGAGACCTATGATATGGTCGCCTCGGGCCAATAATTTCAGGCAAAGTGCGGAGCCAATAAAGCCGGCTGAGCCTGTTACTAATATTTTCATTTTATTTCTTATTATGCCACAGTATCCATACTAAACTAAGACTTAGTGTTATACAAAAACCTACACGAAAGCGCCCGAGCGTTTATTAAAAGGCTTAATTATTATGCTGAAATAATTGTAACTTCGGTGGTTAAATATTGTTTTGAGTGATCAATGGAGCAGTAATATATCAACTCTGAAAAGCCAGATATGCCATTTGCTTCAAAATTGATTTTACTATTGCTTGATAGTAAAATCAATATCATTAAACATTACAAAGCACTTTCAATTGGGCTATTGCTATTTGAAAATTGAGTTGAATGGATTTTATCACTTAGCAATCCGATACAAATAATTTCCATAAGACGATTCTCTACATGAAACAGCAATCTCAATCAACTGTTCCCTAGAGATCCATCCATTTCTATATCCAAGTTCTTCAAGGCAGGCAATCTTAAGTCCTTGTCTTTCTTCAATCACCTGCACAAATTGTCCAGCAGACATTAAACTATCGTGCGTTCCGGAATCCAACCAAGCGAAACCTCGACCCAAATCTTCAGCAAAAAGCTCTCCCTTTTCAAAATATTGTTGGATTATATCTGTGATTTCCAACTCACCTCTTTTTGAAGGTTTGACATTTTCAGCAAATTCAATAACTTTATTGTCGAAAAAATATAGTCCGGTAACCGCAAAATTTGAGCGAGGTTTTGCCGGTTTTTCTTCAATGGAAACAACTTTATTTTCTGAATCAAATTCCACTACACCGAAGCGCTCTGGATCTGTCACTTGATATCCAAATATAGTAGCACCTTGTTCTCCAGTTTTTGCCTTATTTAGAATTTCTTTTAAGCCTTGACCGTAGAAAATATTATCCCCTAATATAAGGCAAATATTATCAGTTCCGATGAAATTTTCTCCGATTAAGAATGCTTCAGCTAAGCCGTTGGGTTCCTCTTGTTCAGCATATTGGAGATGCAAACCGAAATTTGAACCGTCACCGAGTAATTTCCGGAAACTTTTTTGATCCTCAGGGGTTGTGATAATCAAAACATCTCTGATTTTTGCCAACATTAATACTGACAATGGATAATAAATCAAAGGCTTGTCATAAACCGGAAGCAATTGTTTGGATACAGCTTTTGTGATGGGATGTAGACGTGTACCAACTCCACCAGCAAGGATAATTCCCTTCCATATTTTCATATATTTCCTAATTTACAATTCTTATTTTTATTTTCTTTTAAGAAAAAGTACCTACAAATTAATAATCATAACTTCCGGAGTGTCTCTACTTGATTGGTGTAAAGGTGTGGATAATTAGGATTTATAAAAAGAAATTTTAGCTTTTTAGAAGCATTACTTATATTATTTCGATTAAATTATTCATGAAAAACAGCTTCAAACAAATCCATGTGCTTTTTGAATGAGGCTTCCCATAGATTTTGTGAGGCATTAATTCAAAATTGTTTCAAACAATGCCATGTGCTTTTTGAATGAGGCTTCCCATTTGAAATTATTCGCATGTTCTGGTCCACGCTTAGCAAGTGTTTGACGGTACTCCGTATCTTCACAGACTTTCCTGATTGATTCAGCCATGTCACTTATTTCCATTGGATCAAAAAAATGGGCAGCGTCACCGCCAATTTCCGGAAGGCTGGCACGATTGGAGCTAATTGTCGGGCATCCGCAGGCCATAGCCTCAATAATTGGTAATCCGAATCCTTCATACAAGCTGGGGAATATAAATGCTGTTGCTTCAGAATATAGGTTCGGTAGTAAATTATCCGGAACATAACCCAACCAGATAATACGGTTTTCAATTTTTAGTGAATGTGCCAAATTATCTAATTTTGCTTTTTGTTCACCGGTGATTTTCCCTGAGATGGCGAGTTGTGGTCCATCAGGCCACAGTTCCAGGGCCCGGAAAATATTTTCCATATTTTTATAGGGACGCACTTCTCCGACGCACAAGAGATATTCATTTAATTCGTAGTGCTTGCGGATGACTCCTGGAGAACATGGCCGAAATCTTTTTGTGTCAACTCCACCATGAATAACTTTTAATTTTTCCTCTTTAATTTTAGGATAGCGCTCAAGGACTTCCTGACGGGTAAATTCGGAAATGCAGACAACAGCTGTACTTCCTTTGATGACAGCAGGTAGAAAATATTCGTAGTAAGGAACCCAGCGTGGCAGTAAACTTGGATAGTGAAAAGGCAGCAGATCATGCACTGTAATAATTTGCGGAAGTTGAGGAAACAAGATGCCTTCTGCAATTGGAGAATAGATCAAATCAAGTTTGTCCTTGTAACAAGCGTAACGTAAGCCCAACTGTTCCCAACTCAAGCGAACACTGTTTGATCTGAAATTTGCAGGGTAATGAAAAGGAGGTACACTGTTGGTAGTTGACTCCGGAAACTCCATATTCAATTCAGGAGAAGTGGAATAAGCTATGGTATTTCCTTCCCACTGAGTCATAATTCTGCGGATCAGTTCATAGCTGTATCTACTCAATCCCGTTGGATAATCGTGAATAAGCAAACCGTTCAAACCGATTCTCTTTTGGGATGATAAGGCCCAGTTTAGTGGTGCAGTTGTGGGTAAAATGTGTTTGGGTGTTGATTTGGCAGAAGAATAAATGTTTATCGTTGGCAGATTCGCTGAACTTTGCCAATTTGAGTTGTGTTTTTTTCTCTTCAGCCAACCCAAAGTTTCAGTCATTCTCACGGATTCCATCGAGATACGTCCAAAATAAAGTAAGCTTCGCTCAACAACACCTAAAATATTTGTTGGATTCAAAAGATGGTTTTCTGTAAGTGCTTTGAGGGATTCCCACATCACCAATTGCTCAGTGGTTGAAGAAACACCACTACCATCCATCTTAACAACAGGCTTACCCCCGATATAAAATCCATTATACTTGCCCTCATGTAGTCGGCAGACCCACTCAAAATCCATAGTGATTTTGTAATGGAGTTTAAATAAGCCTATTTCCTCAAAAACATTTTTCCGGATAACCATAGTGAGATGATTATAAGGCATTCCACGTCCTAATGGGGCTTTTCTGAAAAGAAATGACTTCAGCGGCTCCATATAAATAATTCCGCTGATTCGATCATCATAAAGTAAATCTGAATGGACAAAAGAAATTTCCGGATTGAAGCTCATCACAGTTTCTGCTTCTTTGAGATATTCAGGAGATAAGAGAACATCACCACTGTTAAGGAA
>Ga0257116_1001274_pt1 | contig 16762 bp, 12 predicted proteins | sample SI112_120mmetaG_FD_190150 | JGI IMG/M metagenome (GOLD analysis project Ga0257116, IMG submission 190150) | Marine microbial communities from Saanich Inlet, British Columbia, Canada - SI112_120m | ecosystem: Environmental > Aquatic > Marine > Inlet | place: Canada: British Columbia | collected...
ATGAACTATAAAATATAAGCGTGATGGCTTCGTAAAAACGCCTAAACTGATTATTTGTCATCTCGAACAGAGAGAGGTCTTAATAATATCAGTGTTTAACATAAAATAGCTTTCTCGCTTCCTAAGCAATGAAACGTTCTAGTGACTTTTTAGGAATGGCTCATTACGTGTTAATAAAAAGTTTCAGAGCAACCATCTAACTACAATTATTCATGAGTTCAATCACCTTTGATCCTGACAGTTCGTGGCAAGCTAATTTCAGCTTTGAGCATGTCAAGTGCCTCATAGTCTGCAGGGGGCCGATCCGGCTGGAAACCATGACTGTCTTTGAAGAACTGGGAGCAAACTTCGGTATGCTGCTTTCTGAAAAAGACAGCATAATATATCCGCAAACATTAGCACCGGAATTACGCGCACTCAGCAACCGCAGTGAACAGGTGCATCATGTTAGGGATTATATGGGTGCAACCAAAGAGGAACGTGGACAGCGTATCGAACAGATAATCAATATTTGTCATGAACATGCTTACACGCATTTATTTGCCGGATATGGTTTTATGGCGGAAGATGCTGAATTTGCCTCACGTATTGAAAAAGCGGATATCAGTTTCGTTGGCCCGAACTCAAAGGTAATTCAACAGGCAGGTTCAAAAGACGAAGCAAAGGAGCTTGCACGTTCCCTCAAGGTCTCTGTTACACCGGGAGAAGACCGCATTGCGGCAATTACCTTATTATCAAAAGCCGGTGACTCTCCTGCTGAATATTTCCAAAAACTAGTTAAAAAGCATAATTTAAGTCTCCCTCAAAACTGGCAATCCGGCGCTCCGCTTGAGCAGGCAATTTCGCTTTTGCAGGCTTCCTTGGAGAAGCAGGTTGATTTGTTTACGATTGCAGAATTACAGCAGGAAACTGTCCGGCAGGTTGAAACACTGTGGCGGGAAAGTCCTGGCAAGCGGATTCGGTTAAAACATGTCGGCGGCGGCGGCGGTAAAGGACAAAGGGTAATTACTGCTGTTGATGAAGTAGAGGAAGCCGTGATGTCCGTTTTGATTGAATCGAAAGCAACCGGAGTGGGCGACAATAAGAATTTTCTCATTGAACTGAATATTGAAAATACCCGGCACAATGAAATTCAACTGCTCGGTAACGGTGAATGGTGTATTGAACTTGGTGGACGTGATTGCTCTCTGCAAATGCACGAACAAAAATTGCTGGAAGTTTCGCTGACTGAAGAAATGCTGGCAGCAGCAGCCGTTGAATACGAAGCCTCAGGCAAAAAAACACAGGCTGAAGTTCTACGTACTGATGCAAAAATATTAAAATCAATGTGTAAACAAGCGGAGGAATTCGGCAAAGCACTTCAGCTGGATTCTGTTTCAACTTTTGAATGTATAGTTGAGCAGGACGCACATTATTTTATGGAAGTTAATACAAGGATCCAGGTTGAACATCGTGTCACCGAAATGGCGTATCGGCTGAGGTTTAGGAATCCTGACGATCCTGAAGACACATTCACGGTGGATTCGCTGGTGGCGGCCATGCTGCTGATAAACTGTTACGGAAAACAATTGCCACGTCCGGAACGTTTGCCGCGTTACCTTGCCGGAATTGAAGCCCGTTTGAATGCCACAAACCCAGCCTTAAAACCGCATGCCGGTGGAATTATACGCGCCTGGTCTGCACCTGGTGAACATGAAATACGTGATGACCAGGGAATTGGAATCAGTAATCCGGACACAGGACTTTTGCAACTCTACAACCTTGCCGGAGCTTATGATTCCAACGTTGCACTTTCCATCACACATGGAGTTTCACGCAGGGAAAGTTTTGAAAAGCTGGCAGAAATTCTACGTAGTATGGAGGTGCGCGGGAATGATTTACATTTAAACGTGGACTTTCATTACGGCTTACTGCATTGGTTGTTGGGCAACGATCCCATGCTGAAACCCAACACGCGTTTTGTTTCTGCATATCTGGCACTGGCGGGAAAAATAAAACGTATCTGCGATCAGGTAAATCTGGAAGTCGCCTGGAAAATCCAACTTGGAAACGTTCAAAAAAAATATGGTAAAGCAGGGCTCATAATAAGTGAACAAAAATTAACCCTGCTTTTAAGACCATTGAAAAAATTATTCAGTAGAACTCATTTGCTGATGGGTTGGTTGGCTTTTCAAAATTCAAATAATGAAGGTAATAATCCTTCTGCAAAACAGAATCCTGTGTTGATTTTGAGAGATCTCTATCATTTTTTAAGACTGGATCAGCATCCCGGAATTCCACCAAGTGAACAGATTTGGGTCAACGATCAGCAAATTTTGGAAACCGCAGCTGATTTTTACAGTGATTTAGCGCACAATTTTGGACAAGCTGAGATGTCATGGTCCGAATTAACAGCAATGTTGAATGCTAAAAAAGCGCCCGCCGCTTTTCTGCAGGATGAAAAGCCTCAATTCTGGGAGAGAATTCTCGTGGCACACAAAGGTCATCAACTTGCTTTGGAGTTATTACGTCTTCCTGAGATCATCGCGGAAAAAGCTGGATTTTATGAATTCCGCGGAAATGATAAACTGGAAGTAGAAATTCCGCCAGAATTTAGTGCTCCGGAGTTGGCAGAGGAATTGACAGCAGAGCTTGCTCCACAACCTCCGGCAAGCGGTAATGAAATATTAGCCTGGACTGGCGGCACCTTTTATTCACGTGAAACTCCGGAGGCAGAAGAATATGTCAGTGAAGGCCAGCACATTGAAGAAGGCGATGTTTTAGGTTTATTGGAAGTGATGAAAATGTTCAATCAGATTAGAGCGGAATTTCCAGGAACTATCCGTAAAATTTGTGTAGAAGCTGGTTCCGGAATTATAGTTTCCAGGGGGCAGTCACTTTTTCTAATAGATCCGGATGTTCCACCGGTTACGGTAACCGAAGAGGAAATCTTTAAAAAGCAGCAGGAGCAGACGACAGCCATCATGCAAAATATTTATCCCGCCAACTAACTTAGTGCATGATTCAATTTGAAGTAGAAGCAAACTGCGGAAATTCACGGGCCGGAACTCTAGAAACTCCGCACGGTAAAATACACACTCCCATTTTTATGCCCGTCGGCACGCTTGGTACAGTCAAAGGTATGACACCTGAGGAGGTACATGAAATCGGTGCTGAAATTATTTTAGGAAACACCTATCACCTGCATTTACGTCCCGGTGATGAACTGGTTAAAAAAATGGGTGGTTTGCATAAGTTTATGAATTGGCCCGGACCGATTTTGACAGACAGTGGTGGATTTCAGGTATTTTCACTGGCTAAGCTGCTCAAGCTAAATGAAGAAGGCGTTGAGATACGCAGCCATCTTGACGGTACAAAAATCAAATTAACGCCTGAAATATCAATTGCAATTCAGCAAAACCTTGGTTCAACAATTATGATGTGCTTTGACGAATGCTTGGAACTGCCTGCAACACGTCTGGAAGTTGAACGTTCAATTGCACTGACTGCACGCTGGGCAAAACGCTGCAAAGAAGCACGGACAAAGTCCAGCGGAGTTTTTGGTGAACAGGCTTTGTTTGGAATATTCCAGGGTGGAGGTGAACTTGATTTGCGTGAGCAAAGTTTGGAACAGATTGTTGAGATTGGCTTTGACGGTTATGCGATCGGCGGTTTGAGTGTTGGTGAATCAAAAGAAGAAATGTACCGCGTGGCGCATCACATTGCAGCAAAAATGCCTGCAGACAAACCAAGGTACTTGATGGGTGTCGGTGATCCAGAGGATTTGCTGGAAGGCATTGAAGCAGGAATTGATATGTTTGACTGCGTCATGCCAACCCGTAATGCCCGTAACGGTTCCCTGTTTACTTCACACGGAAAAATCAGTATCAAGCAAAGTCGATTCCAGGAGGATCCAGAACCGCTTGATCCAGATTGTGCCTGCTCCACTTGTCAGCATTATTCACGGGCTTATTTACGTCACTTATATAAATCCAACGAGGTATTAGGTATACGTCTCAACACTTACCATAATCTTTTCTTTTACCTTTCACTTGTAAAAGGTGCACGAGCTGCCATCAAGGAACAGCGTTTTCCGGAATTCAAAAAAGATTTCCTGGATAAATACCGCAGCGGAATTGACGGAGCTTAGGCATGTGCGGTCGATTTGCCCAAATAGACAGCGAAGACAAAGTGATGAATTCATTCGACATTTTGCAGTCAGAAATGATGCTGGAACCACGTTACAACATTTGTCCTTCTCAGCGAATACCAGTCATAATCCAGCAGGATGGTTTACGCACCCTTGAAACGCGGGAATGGGGTTTAATTCCTTTTTGGGCGAAAGAGCCGAATCCGCTGATCAACGCACGTTCGGAAACTGTTGTCGAAAAACCTTCATTTCGACATGCCTTCCGTAAGAGACGTTGCTTGATTCCGGCATCCGGATATTATGAATGGGCGAAAGAAGAAGGTAAAAAACAACCTTATTTTATCCGTTTAAAAAACGAAAAACCCATGGCTTTTGCGGGTTTATGGGAGGAGTGGACTTCATCTAAAGGAGAGACTCGGCGAACCTGTGCTATTCTGACAATAACCGCAAATTATTTGATGCAGGAAATTCATCATCGTATGCCGGTTATTTTAACGCCGTTAAGCGGAGCAATGTGGCTGGATCATTCCGGAGGGCGAAATTCACCGGAAAAACTCATGCTGCCTTTTCCTGCAGACAAAATGGAAGCATGGAGAGTTTCACCTAAAGTCAGCGTGCCCGCTTTCGATAATCCGGCATGTTTTAGAAAACTGGAAAAAGCGGAAGCCGCAGAAAAGAAACCTGAACCTCCTGAAGCACAGGCTTCGCTGTTTACTTAAAGTTCCTCGATAATTTTAACAGCATCTGCATGTGCGATACGCTGCAAACCGTTTGCACCTGCACCTTGTGGTTCTGCCTCAAATTGATAAACCATCTTTTGCCGCAAAGGCCGGAAGCTGACAGTCAGCGAGGAAAAATTATCAAACTTTTTGCTGTCTGCAGAAGTTGATGTTTTTACAAAAATAAAGTTAGGTGTGTTCAACTTTACAGTTGCCTCTATTTCCTGCTGCTTATTATTTCCGGAAATATTACCCATAATTTTCAGCAAGGTACCTACTGCAACCTGACGGCTGGTGCTGATAATTAGTTTGGGATTTTCTGAATTGAATTTCAGCTTTTCACGTAAACTAATTAATGCCTCCAGACGTACCTCGTCAATATTCTTTAATTCACCCAGAATTAACTCAAAATTTACTGCATTGTTACTGATTTGCTCAACTTCCTTTATTTTCGTCATCCGTGACATCTCCCAGAGCAATTCCATTTCTGCAGGTGTCAGTTTATACTTCACTGTCGTTGTTTTCTTCAACTGTGTCTGAGCTAATTCGTAAAGTCGCTGCTTAAAACTATCTATTTGATCCTGATCGGAAGTGTAGTAGATGTTGAGATTTCCTCTATCTGTATCTTCCCAAAAAGTAGGACCGGAAAAAAGCAGCCGGTTTGAAGTCATTTCTATAACTTGTGAAAAAGTTGCTTCACCCAATACTTCAAGATCATCAAGTACATCCTTGGCAATTCTATCAACAAAATCATTCATGCCTTCACGTTGATAGAATAAGGCGAGTCCAAACTGCAGGACACGCACACCGTTGTTGATCAGCACACCACGGGCCATATCTTCTTTATTAAAATCCGGAGGACTGTCCACCTGCAGCATTTCACCTAGCATTCCATTCTGAATTTCAACGTCCCAGCCGTCGTGATAAATCTGTTCCAGAACCTTTTTCATTTCAGTCGCAATCACATCCACAATGAAATACATGGCGGGACTGTTGCTACCATGTTTAAAAATTTCTACACCATAAATACGCAGATACATGAAACAGCGTTTTACGTGGTCTATCTTTTTGTGCTCCACCAAATATTTGATAAAGTTTCCATAATAAAATCCGAGGTTATAGAGATTCCGCGGTTCATTATTACGCACCCCATGTTTTATCGCAAAACGCAGTAAAGTATTGAAACGGATAATAATAATATCAACTAATTCAGTATTATCCTCTTCTATCGCAGTCAAGCCAAGTGTTGCCATTTCGCCTGCAACCATCGAAGACAAATCAAATTCACCATGTTCCAGCAAGCGGATATAAACGTTACCAAGCAGGCGGAAACATTTTTGTTCATAGAAACTTTGGTTGCGTTCCATTTCTCCAAATTGACCCACCATGGTTTTAAATGAAATATCGGTGCGTACTTTTGGTGATACATTGAAAAATCCTGGTGCAATATCTTTCTTGAGACGGATATAATTTTGTAAGGTCAAACTCATATCATGAACAATGTCTGCCTTCAATTCCTTGAAAGAGGAAAATTCTAGAATATCATCAAGTTGATTAAGTGCTTCAAATATTGTGTACTGCTGATGTTCAACTACCGCTGGAATGTGGGCCAAAGCACGGTTCCTCTTTGAGGTGAGGGCGGTGATCTGATCCATATTTGTGTTATAAATACGGCTAATAATATTGGTAGGTTTGGTTTGGCGCAGGATATAAAAAACATAAGGGAAGGCAATTATTGAACAAATCGTCAACAGGAAATGAGTATTGAAAATCCTGCTGGGTTCACGTATCAGTCCAATTTCACCATAAATTTTGATAATCAGTGCATGTCCACCGGAAATGATTAAAAACCAGATGTAGAGCAAACTCGGAACATTCTTCATGTAGATATCGATCAGCTTTGGGATACTTTGTGACGCAATCGAAATCACCAGAATAAGTGTGCCCAGAATCATGCCCAGCAGTGCCTGCCAGACTTCTGGTGCAAAACCTACATCGAGTTCCTCGAATCCTCCCGGATTTACACCGGAAATGGATTCTACAAGTTCTGTATAAGGTACAAAGAGGTATATATTGAAAATGATGTCACTGACAACAACAACAAAGAGGATAAATAGAAATGAGGAAATGGAACGTCTGGCATCTGCATAGGCAATCAACCGATACAGGAAAAAACTGAAAGACACATTTGCACTTTTATGCTGTGTAATTTCTGTTGAATTTTCTTCAGAATTATCCGTAGAATCGTTTTCTGCTTCGAGTACCGCGTTCATATAATTATTGAATTTGCTGCTGAGTAAATTAAGCCTGTTGTATTATTTGGATTGCTGAATTGCGCTAACTCCTGGAAGTTCCCTGCCTTCCAAAAATTCAAGCGAGGCACCACCTCCGGTGGAAACATGGCTAATGCGTTCACTGAGTCCGGACTGCTTAATTGCAGCCGCGGAATCACCGCCTCCGATAATTGTGACAGCACCTTTGTCAGTTGCTTCTGCAAGACTTTGCGCGATCGCGAATGTACCTTTTGCAAAAGCTTCCATCTCAAAAACACCCATTGGACCATTCCAAAGCACAGTTCCGGAACGAAGTACTGCTTCGCAAAACATATCAGCACTTTGCGGGCCAATGTCCAGAATCAGCCAGCCTTCAGGAGCACCTTCTTCTGCAGTAACTACACGCGTTTCTGCATTTTTATCGAAACGGTCAGCGATCACTGCATCAATCGGCAACAGGAGTTCAACTCCTTTTTCCTGGGCTTTGTTTATCAGTTCTTTCGCATAATCCAGCGAGTCTTCTTCTAGTAGAGAAGCACCTATTTTGTGTCCTTGCGCTTTCATAAAAGTACAGGCCATTCCTCCACCGATGATCAAAGTTTGAACTTTGTCGAGCAGTTTTTCAATAACCTTAATTTTATCCGAAACTTTTGCTCCACCCAAAATTGCGGCAAAAGGTCTTTTCGGTTCAGAAACAGCAGCTCCTAAAAACTGCAGTTCCTTACGTATCAAATATCCAACTGCGGATTCCCTAATAAATTCTGCAACTCCGGCAGTTGACGCATGCGCTCGATGTGCTGTTCCGAAGGCATCATTGACATATACATCACCGAGTTTTCCCAACTCTTGGCAAAAATCAGTTTCATTCTTAGTTTCTGCTTGGTGAAAACGTAAATTTTCCAGTAAAACCACCTCACAGTTTTGCATGCTGTTGACCAGTAATTCGACTTCTTCACCGACACAATCCGGAGCTAATGTAACCGTTTGTCCGAGAAGTTCTGACAATTCATCCGCAGCAGGTTTTAAACTCAGCTTTTCAACCCTCTCACCTCCAGGTCGACCCAAATGTGACATCAGGACTGCTTTTCCACCTTGTGCAATAATATGCTTGATAGTCGGTAACGCACCGGTGATTCGTCCGTTATCCGTAATTTTAAGCTCATCATTCAGCGGTACATTAAAGTCTACACGAGTCAAAACACGCCGGCCTTCAAGTTTTAAATCTTCAATGAATTGTTTGTTGATCATGCTCATTTTATTTCTTTCACAAATTGAAAGGATGATTCTAAATTTCTGAAACTTGCAACAATGATGATTTTAAGAGTAATATTTTAAAAAGTTTAATACATAAGATTACAATTGTTTGGCCTGCTCTCGCAAGACAGATTTACGAATTTTTCCAGTGGAAGTTTTAGGCAGTTCACTAAAGACAACATTTTTTGGTATTTTAAATCCAGGAAGCTTTGTTCGGCAAAACTGTATCACCTCATTTTCATTGAGTACAGCAGCAGATTTTGGCACCACAAATGCGCAGGGAGTTTCACCCCATTTTTCATCAGGTCGTGCCACCACAGCAGCTTCGAGAATATCTGGATGCTGGTATAGCACGTTTTCAATTTCGACACTGCTGATATTTTCACCACCGGAAATAATGATGTCTTTGCTGCGGTCTTTCAACTCAATGTAACCATCCGGATGCAGCACACCAAGATCTCCGGTATGAAACCAACCGCCTGCAAATGCTTGCTCTGTCTCTACAGGATTATTGAGGTAGCCTTTCATCACGATGTTGCCCTGCATCAGGATTTCACCCATTGTTTCACCGTCAGCCGGAACAGGCTTCATAGTTTCCGGATCTGCGACTGTTAAGCCTTCCAGCACGTGATAGCGTACACCTTGCCGGCCTTTTAATTGTGCCTGTGTTGATTTGTCCTGCTGTGCCCAATCCTCCTGCCATTCACAAACCACAGATGGTCCGTAAACTTCTGTCAATCCGTAAACATGCGTCACATTAAATCCAGCCTCTTCCATACGGGCAATCACTGTTGGCGGCGGCGGCGCGGCGGCTGTTAGCATTTCAACCCTGTGCGGCAGTTCACGCTGTTCTTCCTGCGGAGCAGAACAGATCATATTCATCACAATCGGCGCACCGCAAAGATGAGTCACGCGGTGTTCTGCAATTGAATCGTAAATATTTTTCGCTGTTACTTTACGCAAGCAGACATGAGTTCCGGCGAGCAGCGTGATTGTCCAGGGGAAACACCAACCGTTGCAGTGAAACATCGGCAGAGTCCAGAGATAAACCGGACGGTGTGGCATTTCCCAGGCTAAAACATTTCCGGTTGACAGCAGATATGCTCCGCGGCTGTGATAAACCACGCCCTTTGGAATTCCGGTTGTTCCTGAAGTGTAATTCAGTGAAACCGACTGCCAATCATCTTCAGGCAGAACTGCTTCAAAATCCACACTGCCTTCTGCCAAAAAGTCTTCATATTCTATTTCACCTAAAAATTCTCCTGACTCTATTTCCGGATCATCAATGTCAATCAGCAGAATTTTTCTATTAACTTTTGCTAAAGCTTCCTTGATCAGTGGAGAAAATTCACGGTCAGCCAGCAAAACTTTAGTTTCTGCATGTTCAAAAATATTGGCTAGTGTTTCTGCTTCGAGTCTGATATTCAGTGTGTTCAAAACTGCACCTGTCATCAGCACCCCAAAATGCGCTTCAAAAATAGCCGGAATATTCGGTGCCAGAATCGAGACAGTATCGCCCTTGCCAATACCTCTTTTTGACAAAGCAGAAGCAAGTTTGCAGCAACGCTGGTAAGTTTCCGCCCACGTCCAGCGACGCTTTCCATGAATTACCGAAGTGCGTTGCGGGTGGACAAAAGCCGTTCTGGTTAGAAAAGTAATCGGTGAAAGCGCTGCGTAATTTGCTGGATTTTGCGGGAGATCTGTTTCAAAATGATTGGACATGATTCTTCTTTCTGCAAACTGTGTTTTGTGGAATTTAAAACATAGTATTAGATTACACTATAAAAAAATGTAAGAGGATTGTCAAAGAGGACTTCACTCTTAAAAAATAAAATTAAAAATAAATTGTACAATAATTTGTAAATACTATAATTGCGGTGCCTCAAACAAAAGCGGCTGCCTTTGATTATTGATTTTACAACTGAAGAACTTAGGTGTAAGAACAGGCAATTTACTCATCATCTACAGCAGGAAAAAACATGGGACTATTGACTACTACCATCGGTGCATATCCAAAACCGGAATATGTGAAACTGCCGGACTGGTTCGGCAATCTCGACACAGCTGAGCCGACACGCGGTTGGGCTGCAGCCAAGGAAGCAATGGGCGACGAAGCGGAGGCCATCCTCAAACGCGGAACTCACGAAGCAGTAACAGATCAGGTAAACGCAGGAATTGATATTCCGACTGATGGTGAAATTGCCCGTGAAAATTATATCCACTATCACTGCCGTCATCTTGAAGGAATGGATTTTGAGAATCTCAGCGAAAAAACTTTGCGTACCGGAAATTATTCATCTTTCCTGCCGACCGTGCGTGGACCAGTCAAACCGCGGGCATTGTTTTTAGTTGAAGATTGGAAGCGCGCGCAGTCTGCCACAGACAAGCCGGTAAAAATAACAATGCCTGGACCATTAACAGTCGCGGATACTGTTGTTGATGAGTATTACGGTAATCAAAAAGATTTTGGTAAAGCAATTGCGGAAGCACTCAATCAGGAAGTTCTGAGTCTCGCAAATGCCGGTTGTAAACATATTCAAATCGATGAACCGCTCTTTGCCCGTTATCCGGAGCGTGCGCTTGAATTTGGAGTAGAAAATCTGGACCGCGCTTTTCAGAACTGTCCGGAAGGAGTTACCAGAACTGCACACATGTGCTGCGGATATCCGGATAAAATAGACGCAGTTGATTATCCAAAAGCACCTCGTGAATCTTATTTCCAAATTGCGGACGCGATGGAAGCTTCATCGGTGATGGCTCTCTCTCTGGAAGATGCCCATCGTTACAATGATTTGAGTTTGCTCGAACATTTCAAAACCACGACCATTATCTTTGGAGTGGTTGCAATTGCAAAAAGTAATGTGGAAGCAGTTGAAGAAATCCGCAAACGTTTGCTGGACGCACTTGAACACATTGATGCGAATCGTCTAATTGCCGGACCTGATTGCGGATTGGGAATTCTGGGCCGTGAACTGGCAATTCAAAAAATGCGTAACCTGAGTGAAGCCGCACACTCGCTTGAAACTTGAGTCAGCAGATGACAACACAAAAAACAATCTCTGTCGGTGAATTGAAACTAGGCAACGAAAAACCTTTCGTGCTTGTCGGCGGAATCAATGTGATTGAATCCGAAAGCATGGCTTTGAAAGTTGCAGAAACTTTCTGCTCCATTACGGAGCGTCTCGGAATTCCTTATATTTTCAAAGCTTCTTTCGACAAGGCAAACCGTTCCTCAATCGCTTCATTCCGTGGTCCGGGATTGGAAAAAGGTTTGCGGATCCTGGAAAAAGTTAAATCCGAATTTAACGTGCCGATTCTGACTGATGTTCATGAAGCGCAACAGGCTGCACCTGCGGCGGAAGTCGCGGACATTCTGCAACTTCCGGCATTTCTCTCGCGTCAAACGGATTTGGTTGTAGCACTCGCTAAAACAAACGCGGTTATCAACATCAAAAAAGCACAGTTTCTGGCGCCGCAGGAAATGGGGAATATTATCAAAAAATGTGAAAATTCCGGTAATGCTCAACTCATTCTTTGTGAACGCGGTTCAAGTTTCGGTTACAATAATTTAGTAGTTGATATGCTCGGATTTTCGGTGCTGAAAAATTTTGCGTATCCAGTATTATTTGACGTAACTCATGCTCTTCAGCGTCCCGGCGGTTTGGGTGACGCTGCGGCTGGGCGGAGGGAATCTGTGCGTGAACTGGCGCTGGCAGGATTGTCACAAAAAATCGCGGGCCTTTTTCTGGAAGCACATCCGGAACCGGAAAAAGCACTTTGTGACGGACCATGCGCACTGCGGTTGAATCAACTTGAAGCATTTCTAAAGCAAATGAAAGCAATCGATGATTTGGTCAAAACTTTTGAACCACTCGATACTGCCTAACAACTTAACCTTTAATTTGAAACTACTTTATGAGTCAGGATTTTCAGGGTAAATGTCACTGCGGAGCAGTCCGTTTTTCTTATCAAGGTGAGGAAATCAGCAAAGGAATCCGCTGCAATTGTTCGATCTGTGTGCGAAAAGGTGCATTGATGACAACTGAAGCAATTGCGCCGGAAGATTTTATAATTGACATAGAGGAAGGTGCTTTAGCTCTTTATGAATTCGGCACAAAAACAGCGAAACATTATTTTTGCAAAAAATGCGGAATTTATACTTTTCATCAAACTCTACGGCAACCCGGTTTTTACAAAGCAAATATCGGTTGTCTTGAAGGAGTTGATTCGTCGGCTCTCGAAGTGATTAACTTTGATGGTAAAAACCTACTTTGAGCGCATCAAGTTTAAGTTGCCCTGCGTACCAAATCAAAAGCCATGCGTTCTGCCTCCTGCATGGTTTCCTGTAGATCGATTGTTTTAAGCTGATAATTTTCCAGCAAAACCTGACCGTTGACCAACACAGTGCTCACATCAGCGGCCTGTGCGGAATAGGCAATTGAAGAAACAGGATTATGCCGCGGAAAATAATGCGGCTTGTTCGCATCCAGCAAAATCAAATCCGCACGTTTACCGACCTCAAGTGAGCCAATTTCATTTTCCAGTCCGAGAGCTTTTGCGCCATTAATTGTCGCCATCCGTAAAACTTGCTGTGCCGGAACTGATTCTGCGTCTTCGGTAACAGCCTTATTAACCAGTGCGGCGAGGTGCATTTCCTCAAACATATTTACATTGTTGTTGCTGGCCGAACCGTCTGTACCGAGTGCCACATTCACTCCTTTTTTCAAGAGTGCGTCAATTGGCGCAAAGCCGTTAGCGAGTTTCATATTACTGGTCGGATTATTAAGTACACTGACTTTGTGCTGCTTTAAAAGTTTAATATCATCTGCCGAAACGTGAACACAATGCGCGGCTGCGGTTCTGCAGGCAAACATTCCCAATTCCGCCAAATGCTGAACTGGTGATTTTCCATACTTTTCTAAACAATCCGCAACTTCCTGTCGACTTTCCGCAAGGTGAATGTGGATTACAGATTTACGTTTCAGCGCTTCTTCAGTAGTTTCACGTAAATATTCCGGACCACATAAGTACATTGAATGCGGACCGAAAAAAGCATTGATCCGCCCATCTGCTTTGCCGTGCCATGAGTCGTGAAAGTCAACAGCGGCTTTCATGAAAGTTGGCCCTAAATCGCCAACCTCCAACAATACTCCGCTCAAACAGGCACGAATTCCGGATTCTTTTACCACAGTTGCAACCTCGTTCATGTAAAAATACATATCCGAAAAACAGGTAACGCCAGATTGTATCAGTTCCAGAACACCAAGTTTTGCTCCCCAATAAACATGTTCAGCACTGAGATGATCTTCTGCGGGTTTGATCTTTTCCAGCAGCCACGGCCAGAACGGTAAATCATCTGCATAATTCCGGAAAAGTGACATTGGAATATGCGTGTGTGCGTTGACCAGTCCGGGTAACGCAATTTGATCGCTGGCGTCAATCACTTTGTCTGCTTGAAAATTTTCTGGAACCTTGCCTACTGCCAGCAGGCGTCCATCTTCAACTGCAATATCCGCGTTTTCCAGCACTTCATTTTTCGGATTAACCGTCAGGATGAGCGCGTTTTTGATTAGTAATTTCATCATGCTTTAAAATCTTCTTTGTTTTGACTGTCAGCAATTGCGTAATAAATTGTCCCGAGCTTTACAGAAAAATAACAATAATTCACCATCTGCCAAGACTGGAACTATACTAACAAATTTCTAATTAATTGTCATTCTCTCGCGGATTCAATTTCAACATCTAGACAAATTGTCAAAGTCTTTTACAATTTTACATAAGTATTTCCGGAAAGTTCCATCACGTCCAAAATGTCCGATTTTCCGGGTTACGCCTTTTGCTAACCCGGCCTACACAATTTGATATATATTTGTGGATTCCTGAAGACACTTGAAAACGAACGGTAGCCCCTAACGCTTTTGTACGATTTTCCGGGTTACGCCTTTTGCTAACCCGGCCTACACAATTTGATATATATTTTTAGATTCCTGAAGACAATTGAAAATGAACGGTAGCACCTAACGCTTTTGTACGATTTTCCGGGTTACGCCTTTTGCTAACCCGGCCTACACAATTTGATATATATTTTTAGATTCCTGAAGACACTTGAAAATGAACGGTAGCCCCGCTCTCCGTAGCGGGGAAGCACAGAAGCGACGAAACGGTTGAGGTAAAATATCTTAGACTCATGTGCGATATATCGTAATCTGGTTGTAACTATTTTACGATGGACACTAAAAAGGACAGATCATGGACACACCCTTTAGTGTCATTTCGAGTGAAACGAGAAATCTTGTTTTAGCAATTATCCAAATAGCTCAGATCTCTCTCTGCGTTCGAGATGACAAAAAACGCAGAGCAAAGCTTCGTTCAAAATTACAAAATAAAAACGGACCTAGCTAACTTAGAGTGTCTTTGTGATGAGGACTTATAATGAAGACATTCCATGACCTAGCTAACATAGAATGTGTTTGTGATGAGAACAGCCATCTAATTTATTCGGGGGAAATGAGGTATTTTTTTCTTGAAGGAGAAGGACAGCAGGTGGATTGTTTTACTGTGCGTCAGCCAGTGAAGGTTTCGGCAGCTTCGCTCTTGGGGCAACTGGTTTGAGAGCTGGACTTGACGTTTTTTAAACAGAAGAATATCAAGTCCAGCAGATGCGCTTGTAGATGATTCACAAGTTCGCAATTCACTCAAGAAACGAGTTTAATGCAATGCTCCACTGTAAAATTTAAAGTCATCAATGAGGCCATTGTAGTAATGAACTTGAGTCGATATCAAGCCATCCCAGTTAACAGAACGGCCAAATTTCCCAACACCTAGTTGATTTTTAGTCATGCTTAAATGAGCAACTGTACTTGATGCAGTGCCAAGCTGCGTTCCATCCAAATAAAGTGCAATTGAACTGGCTTTGGCAGAAAAATAAACAGTATGCCATTGGTTGTCACTTACATTATCAGCCGAGATCACTTCAAAATGTCCTCCACTTGACCAAAGATCTCCCATCAATTTCCCTGAATCAGGGGCAATAGACAAAATATGAACAAATTCGCCTGGGTTACTGGCAGCTAGATTATTTTGGTAACCCAACATGATTCCACTACTGCTTGTTTTAAAACGAAACATGACGGTGAAATCTGTTTGATTTTTAATTAAATTATCCGGCATTCTTATTTCGCTCGTGCTTCCATCGAATGATGCAGCATAACCAGAGCCTTCTGAGACAAAAGCCATATTGTAAAGTGTTCCGTCATTGCTATTGCTGGTGTTGTCGCTCGCATTCTGCTGATCAAAATTATAATGAACAAGCAAGGTCTTCCCGCCGCTTGTATCAAACCAGACTGCGTAAAGAGTAGTGTTTGCAGAAAAGGCAACACTTTGACCATCGTTATAAACCGCGCCGCCAGATGATGAAGTCGCCCAGCCTGCAAAACTATTGTCTGTCCGTGTGAAACTTGTGGTGGTTAGGGCAGTGCTTACATTGTCTGTTACAGTCTGTGTAGTGCTGCTAGGACCTCCACTATAATTTGAGTCGAATGTCACAGTGTAAGTAGCCGCACCCGCTGCTGAATCTGTATTTGCAGACACTTCCGAAGAAAGGGTTCCGGTTCCGGATGAATCAACAGCAGCAACTTTGTAATAATAAGTTGTGCCATTGTCCAGGCTGGTGTGGGTGTAGTTATCAGTAGTAATTGAAGTAATTGCTGTATCACTGCTGGTGATTCCTGAAGCATTGTCCCAATAAACAATATAGCTCGAGGCGCCACTAACCGCGGACCAATCAAGTACGACTTGTTGACTTCCACCGCTTGCAGTTAGTCCGGAAGGCGCGGAGAGCGTAGTTGTTGTTGTTGTGTCGCCTGAGCTTGAAGTTGGTGTTGCACTAGCCTCACTTGATAGTGTACTTGTTCCAGAAGAATTTACTGTTGCGACTTTGTAGTAGTAAGTTGTCCCATTAGTCAGGCTATCGTGGCTATAATAGTTCGTACTGATGTTAGTTAGTTTACTGGAGCTTGAGGTGATGCCTGTGGCCGTTCCCCAAAATACAGAATAACTCTCTGCACCGCTAACAGCAGTCCAACCGATTGTAACTTTTGCATCCCCAGCAGTAACTGACAAATCGTTTGGTGCGGAAAGGGTAGAAGTTCCACCTGTTGTAAATTCTGATTCATCTCCTGCACATCCACTGAGCAACAGTGCTGTACCTATTAGCAATACGCTTAGATATTTTGTTTTGTTAAGTAAGTTATTCAAAATATTATCTCGTTTAACTATTAGTTGGAGAAGATTCTCCAAATTAAATAAAAAGTAAAAACCACTCCGCATCAAATTTTGCTTTGGCACAGAGTGGTTGGATAACTCAAATTTGTAAGCAATCAAAATTT
>Ga0257116_1001275_pt1 | contig 16753 bp, 14 predicted proteins | sample SI112_120mmetaG_FD_190150 | JGI IMG/M metagenome (GOLD analysis project Ga0257116, IMG submission 190150) | Marine microbial communities from Saanich Inlet, British Columbia, Canada - SI112_120m | ecosystem: Environmental > Aquatic > Marine > Inlet | place: Canada: British Columbia | collected...
AGCTATGTTCGGAAAGGATAAGCGCTGAAAGCATATAAGCGCGAAACCAATTCCAAGATGAGATTTCCCTACCACAAGGTAATAAGGCTCGTCGGAGACGACGACGTTGATAGGCCACAAGTGTAAGAATGGTAACATTTTCAGCTGAGTGGTACTAATTAGCCGAATGGCTTTACCAATATTATCATTTTTAATGATACAACCACGTCAATTTCCAAAAAATTTATTCCGGTGACTATAGCATAGAGGAAACACCCGATTCCATCTCGAACTCGGAAGTTAAGTTCTATTGCGCCGATGGTACTGCACGGGAAACTAGTGTGGGAGAGTAGGACGTTGCCGGGAACATTTAAACCCTTCGAAATGAAAATTTCGAAGGGTTTTTTATTTTGGTTCACTGTATTAATTAAATGTAAATTTCATTTACCAAAAGGTGATACACAAATGATGCTTAAAAAATACTCTCTCTTTTTATTGTTTCTTGTCTATGGAACTACCTTTCCTCTAAAAAGTCAAAATCTAACATTAACAGGTGAGATTTATGAATATGCCACATATTATGTGAGCAGTTTTAATATACAAGATGGTTCTTCTGACGTACCTATTTTTAGATACCAAATTCACTCGGATGTTTACCCTATTTATATAAAAGTATGGTTTAAGGCATCATTAGTTTCCCCTGCATTAGGGATAACAGCACCCCAAACAATTGTAGAAGTAGAAACCAATCCATTTATGATTCAAAATGATTTATTAATCGATAATCGTGATGTTTCAGCACAGACTACCGTTATATATGACATGGGATCTCCTCCCAATCCTGTTACGATGACTGGAGAATTATTGGATATCATTAATCCTGCAGATTCTGAAGCTATAATTTCATCTATGTTAACTAGTGGGAAAATTTCTGATGGGAACTATTCGTTTGAATTAATGGTGTCTGCTGGATATGAACCTGATGCATTATCAATTGCAGCTGAAGAAAGTAAAACTATTGTTGTCTCAACCCCTGTATCTATTACACTAGAAAACCCAGGCGGTGCATTAGCTGATACATTAGATAACTTACTCTACACTACATTTCCAATATTCCAGTGGCACTCACAAACGTGTGGCGGCTGCCAGACGTTTATACGTGTTGGTGAATTTAACCCATCCATTCATTCATCTCTAGAAGATGCAATTGAGGAACAACGAGTTTTACCATTTAACCAAAGTCAATCTTGGGAACCAATTGGGAATGCGACATCTTTTCAATATCCATTTTCAGGTGCTTATCCATTGGAAGAGGGTAAAATATATGCTTGGCAGGTCAGAGTTACACTCCCAACTACAACTGGTAGTGACGAAATGCAATCATCCATTTTTGCTTTCAAATTAGGTACTGCTGGTGAAATAGAATCAACTCCAGAGTTAACAAATATACTATTGATAGCTTTACAGCAAACACTAGGGGATGGACAATTTAATGCATTATTTTCAAATGAGAGTCCATTGGGTGGGTATTTACCATCTGGAGATGTAGAAGTAAATAGTGTTTCTGTTGATGAAGCCAGTGTTACTTATATATTAAACCAAATTATGAATAATGATTATGAAATTATAAATATCCAGGTTGAAGAATGATGAGCCATAAAATGAAATCCATTATTTTTGTAATTGTTTTAGTTATTTCATCGTCACTTTTTGGTGCTAAGATTGCAGTTGCAACAAAGGTAAATGGAACAGTAGAGCTTCAAAAGGTTGGTGAAAGAGATTTTGGAAAATTGAAACCAGGTACTATCCTTGACGATGGCGATAGAATAAGAACAGGAAGTATGGCCTTTGCTGCTATTATTTTTATAGATGATAAATCTACTTTAAAGCTAAAAGAAAATTCTGAAATTGTGGTAACAGGCAAAAGATCAGCTGCAAGTATAGCAAAAAAAATAGATATCGATGAAGGAACGCTTCGTGCTATAGTTACTGATCAGCGAAAAGGTGAATTTATCATTCAAACACCCACATCAGTTGCTTCTGTGAAAGGGACAGATTTCTGGCTAATTGTTAATGAGTCTGAAGGGGATCAAGTTTTAGGATTAGAAGGAATTGTTAATCTTCTAAATATTGAAACAGGATTAAATTTAGATGTAACTGAAGGTAATACTGGGACATCAACCCCAGATGGGCAGGTAAATATAGATGAAACCAATACCTCAAATATTCCGATTGATCCAGAGGATGATGAATCAGAAGAGTCACAAATTCGAATATATTTTGAGGGACCGAATGGTGAACAAAAATCATTGTTAATCAATTATCGATAGATATTGATTGACATCTAATCAAAAATATTTCACCCTATGTTTAATCGTCAAAAATATTTATATATTTTTTGGTTAATAATATTAGTATCAACTATATCAGCTCAATCTACTGAATATTTTTACCATAAAAATCCTGGAAATTCAACAGAAGGAGATGCTGTAGAACTTTCGATTATGTTATTAAAAGATCAACCAGTTTCTCAAGGCTCCATATTCTTCAGGCCAATTGGAGAATTAAGTTATCAAGAAATTCATTTGCGTCAAGATGGTTTGTCATGGTACGGTGAAATTCCAAAAGAACAAGTTTTGTCTCCCGGAATTGAATATGTGATCATCATGGATATGCCATATGGCGCAAAATTATCTGCTCCTTTAAATAATGATCCCTTTGACGCTCCTTTAACCATATCCGTAAGAAAAAAGATTACACAAAAGGAGTTCGGACAAATTAACAAAATATCGAAATCAAAAGTTATTTCAGATGTTTTAGTTTTATCACCTGAAGCTGGATCCTTTATTCGTCCAGAAGATGTTGTGATTGCTGTATCAACTTTTAATTCGCCAAATATTGATTCAACCAAATATACTGTTTTAATTGATGGTAAAGATTTTTCAGATTTTGCAATATTAGAACAAAATATTCTTTCGGTCACACCTAATGATCTTGATATTGGATTACATACAGTTCAATTGAATTTTATTACGACTTATGGAATAGAGATTGAACCGATTATTTGGTCATTTACAATTACAAAATCTATGGTGAATGTTGTAGAACAATTATTATATAAAGGAAATATTAATTCATTAGCATCAAACAATTCTGCTTCTGGTTCATCGATAAATGAGGCTGAAATAAATGGTAAGCTTTCTGCTGAATTAAGTTGGATTAAAGGAAGAGTCAACTTTAGAAAAACTTCAAGAGAATCAGAATTTCTTCAACCTCTAAATCGTACTACTACTAGTCTATTTATTACAGACTATTTGAAAATAGAGTATGGGGATGTATATCCATCCATATCTCCCTATATTATTGATGGAAAACGAATTCGTGGTCAATTAATAGATATTCATTTACCTTTTTTCAGACTTCAAACTATTTCAGGTAAATTGAACGAAACAGTCCAATATCAAGATTATACAAATGGCGGATATACCCTTTTAGGAGATGCCACAGTTACTGATAGTACTAATTTTACAAAATATTACATGAGTCGGACTGGGTATACGTTCCCTAGGGAAGTTAATGTAATTAAACTTTCATTCTCGATGTTTAATAAAATTAAAGCGGGTCTTCATGTTATGAAGGCTAAAGATGATAAAAATAAAGTTTCTAAGTCCATTTCTGATAAAATTGAATTTTCAGTGGATTCATTGGGGTATGGGATTGAAGCAGGTGATTATACTTTCAATTCGTTTAATTCTGCTGTTCTAGCTCAAGGAGATACTATAATATTTCCAGATCATAATTGGTCCGGAAATTCGCCAGAAGATAATCTTGTTTTTGGCTTTGATTTTGAATCAGCTATGGATAATAGAAAATTATTATTTCAAATGGGGTGGAATATGAGTTTCTATAATACTGATATTTGGAATGATGAAATGACTTTAGCCGAGATGGACACTACGTTGGATGATTCATTGGACGGTTTCATCGGTAAAATTTATAATGATGATGGAAGCATTGGCGAAAGTTCTTTCTCGCCCATCGACACATTAACCTTACCAAGCCCAAGTAATTATAAGGATATTTTTACTATTAACACTAATATGATTCCTTTGTCTCCTATCGATATTAGGGCTATGGAAGAAAATATAATGGCAGCATATGTTAATATGCCATCATCTGCATTCTTCTTTAGACTGAAGGGTCACTATTCATTTAATAATTTATTAGTGGAGTATAGACAGGTTGGTCCTCAATATAAATCTCTTGGTAATCCATATTTAACTACAAATATTCGAGAATTTAATCTAAATAATCGAATTTCAGTTTTGGAACGAAAATTATCCGTTGTTTTTGGATATCAGTATAAGGATAATAATATTTCCTACACAACGGTAGAGCCTCTTAGAACAACGAAATATTCGATGAATTTTACCTTAGTCCCGGGACCGGGCGCACCATCAATTGTTGTAAATATACAATCATCTAAAAAAAATAATGATATTGATTCATTGACGGTAGATACAGCGGGTGATTATTTATCCGACCCAAGAGAAAAGACTCAAGCTTTAAATACATTATTGTCTGTTAATTTACCTGCATCTTTTGGTAAAAATTTCAATAATATTTCCATCAGCCTTAACAGTATAAAATACTCAGATTTACTTTTATCAGAACGACGACCTGATTATTTCTTTTCCAAGACGAATTCAACAACATTGAGTGCAAATATATCTTCAAGATTTTCAATTCCTTTAAAAACAAATTTATCTTTTAATCAGACTAATTTGGAAATTCCATATAGAGATTCATCTGATGTTATTATGATAAAAGAAATGCAGTGGCGTTCAGTTGGTATTGGTGGACAATATGGTATATTTGAAAACCGTTTACAAATTAGATGTGGCGCAGATGTTTTATCAAGTGAAGGAAGCGAAGGGAATATCAATTTATATGGTGGAACATTAGGACTGAATTGGTCCATTATTAACAATTTATCCCTTAATTTTTCAAGTAATATTCGATTAAATCATAGTCAATTCTTAAAAACAGATGGTTTGGATAATAATTCTGACGGGAATATTGATGAATTTGGTGAATCTTTTTCAGTAAATACCTCTGGTGCCATTTTTACTTTGGGTTACAAATTTTGATAAATAACTTTATTCGATTAATAAAAAAGCATGCTATAGATATAGGGCTTACTATTGGCTCAATTATTTTAGTTATTATATTACATTGGTCTGGTGTTTTTGATTTTTTAGAATTAAAAACATATGATTATCGTTTTCATGCGGTACGTGGCCCTTTAACTGGATGGAGAGCATCAGATTCAACAATCACAAAGATAGGTACAGATATAGTTCTTGTCGAAGTAGATGATGAAGCCTGGAGACTTATACCATCAAAATGGCCATACCCAAGAGGAGACGTATGGGCTAAAGCCATTGAAAATTTATCCAATGCTGGAGCAAAGGTAATTGCATTTGATATTCAGTTTGATTCACCGGATACACGTTCAGAATATTTACGTGATTATCATTTATTCTTGGGTGACACTAATAGTGAAATCCCTATCCCAACCCACGGTGATGAAATATTAGCATCTTCAATACGAAAAGCTCAAGAAAAGGGTGCTGAAGTTGTAATAAACGTTAAAATGGTTCGTGAACCTACTTTAAATCCACCTCAATATATTGCTTATCCTGTAGAGAAAATTATGCAGGCAAATCCGGAAACTGGATTAATCAATGATATGATGGATATTGATGGTTTTTCAAGAGAATATAGTATTGCAGGATATATGGATCATGAAAAAGATCAAGCTTATTTAAGCCTTGCTTTAAAATGTGTGAAAGCATTCGTAGGGTTGCCTGATACCACATTACCCAAATTTAATTATCAAGATTTATCTTGGTCATATGGTCCCTATCAAATTCAAGCAAACGGTCCTACAAATAATTTTTTAGTGAATTATTATGGGCCTCCATCTGGTTATAAAATGCCAGGGGAGAAAAATTTACCTCCTTGGAGCACATTTCCACGATATTCTATGGCGCAAATAATGGATACAAAGGATTATGACCTGAAATATGTTGATGAAGATTTAAATTGGATGGACCAATTTTTGCCTGGTGAAATGCCCGAGTGGATAAAATCAATTGAAGACCCATTAGATAGAAAAGAAATGGCATTGCAGTTTGGTTTTGGGGAAAGTTATGATATTACAAAATCCCCATTTTACAATAAAATTGTAATATTAGGCGTAGCAGTAGAAGTATTGCATGATGTTAAATCAACACCATTTTATAATTATATGAATTTGAGTCAATTGACTCCTGGAATGGAAACGCATGCAAATGCAATTCAAACAATATTGCATAACAACCATCTGTCTATATTTGGTGGAAAATTAACCCGATTATATAAAACAGGGTTATCCTATCCAATTGAAAACTTTCTATTAATTACTTTTTTGTCTGTATTAGCATTTATTTTATTAACCAAATTGCAAGTTCATCCTGTTCTTGCTGGTGTACTAATTTTAGGTGAATGTATTATTTATTATGGTGTTGCAATTGGTTTATTCATTAATGATATATGGTGGCTACCTAAAACAGTAGCTCAGTGGTTTGTCCCACCAAGTATTGATGCATCACTTTCATCAGCATTACCAGGGATGGGTGAAAGTTATGTAATGCCCATAGTTGCACCAATCGTTGCAATTGTTTTCACTTATTCAAGTAACGTCATTTTCCAGTTTTTGCATGAACAACAGGATAAAAAATTCCTTCGTTCTACTTTTGGGGCTTATATATCCCCAAAGCTAATTGAGCAAATGTATGAAGAGAAACAAGCTCCACAATTAGGCGGGATAGAAGGATATCATACTGCTTACTTTTCAGATATACAAAATTTTTCAACATTTTCTGAGGCGTTAGAACCCGAAAGAATGGTTCGATTAATGAATGAATATTTAACAGAAATGACAGATGTTTTATTAAATAGCCAGGGAACTCTAGACAAATATATAGGTGATGCAATTGTTGCTTTTTATGGAGCACCCTTGGCTGTCGACGAGCATGAAAGAAAAGCATGTTATGCTGCTTTGGAGATGCAGGATAGATTAAGGAAATTACGTGCTAAGTGGGAGTCAGAAGGTGATTGGCCTGATATTGTTTACTATATGCGCCACCGAATCGGATTGAATTCAGGCAAAATGGTTACTGGGAATATGGGATCAGAAATGAGAATGAATTATACAATGATGGGAGACACGGTTAATCTTGCGGCTCGTCTTGAATCTTTAGCAAAACAATATGGAATATATAATTTTGTGGGTGAAAATACCTTTGAAGCAACTAAAGATGATTTCATCTATAGATTTATCGACTTTGTCATGGTAAAAGGAAAACACATCCCTGTAAAAGTATATGAATTAATCTCAACTAAAGAAAATGGTGATGATAATATTAAAAAATTAATTGAGAAGTTTGATCAAGGGATTGAATTCTATCATAATCAAGAATGGGATTTGGCCATTAATAGTTTCAAAGAATCTGAAGAATTAGAAGATCATTTTGTCAGTCGAAACACAACGCCATCGGCGGTTTTTATTGATAGATGTATTCATTTTAAAGACAGTCCACCACCCAAAGAATGGGATGGTGTCTGGGCAATGACTACAAAGTAAGATTCTGAGTAAATATCTTACTATAATTTGTAATTTAAGCATCTAAATAATATGAATAAACCTCGCGCACATATATTATGGGTTGATGATGAAATAGATCATCTTAAACCACATATCCTATTTTTAGAAGAAAAAGGGTATACACTTACAACAGCAACGAATGGGAGAGATGCTGTTTTGTTGGCTGAAAATACTTTTTTCGATCTGATTTTATTGGATCAAACTATGCCTGGAATGGATGGACTTGAAACATTGAAACAAATTAAATCTGTTCGTCCAGATACTAAAACCATTATGATTACGAAGAGTGAAGATGAGTGGTTAATGGATGCAGCTATTTCTGAGTATATTGCTCAATTATTAATTAAGCCTGTTAATCCAAATCAAATATTGATGGCATGTAAGCAAGTTTTGGAACAGAGTAAAATTCAGGAAGAAAAAGCTACCACCGATTATTTAAAAGTATTTCAAAAAATAAGTCAAAAGCTTCATAATGAATTAACTATTGATGAATGGTGGGATCTTTATAATGAACTAGTAACATGGCAATTAAAGTTTGATGAACATAGAGATACTGGACTTGGTGATATATTGAAAGAACAATTACAATCCTGTAATCGAGAATTTGTTCATTTTATAGAAAAGCATTATACATCATGGTTAAATAGCGAAGAGAAGCCAACACTTTCTCCACAATTTTATAAGTCATTTATTAAACCAGAAATTGATAATGACCAAAAAGTTTGTTTTATTGTAGTGGATTGTATGAGGCATGATCAACTCATGGCTATTATGCCGGATATTAAAAAATATTTTAATGTTTCAATGGATTATCAATTATCATTATTGCCTACAGCAACTCCTTATTCAAGAAATGCAATATTTTGTGGGTTGTACCCAGATGAAATGATAAAGAAATATCCAGAGCAAGGGAAAATGATGAAGGAACATGCTCCCAGCCTAAATCAGCTCGAAAAAATCTTTTTTGAGGATTTACTAGGTAGGAGTGGGAATGGACATAAATCCTTCCATTATCATAAAATATGGGCTGTTGGAGAAGGGAAAAAATTTAAAAACAGAATCCAAGATTATTTAAAACAAGATATTTTGGCAATCGTAGTCAATTTTGTAGATATACTTGCGCATAAAAGTTCTCAGTTGGATGTATTAAAAGAAATGGTTCCCGATGAATCTGGCTATCGAACGGCAGTCAAGACTTGGTTTGAAAGTTCTTGGTTATTCCATGTTCTTAAAGTTTTAGCAGAAAGTGATTATAAAGTAATTATAACCAGCGATCATGGGAGTATTCGTGTCCAAAGGGATGTCATGGTAGCCGCAGATAGGGATACTTCTTCTGGAGTTCGGTATAAATATGGTCGTAATTTGAACACAAAATCACGTAATGCTCTTGTGATAAAAGATCCAAGCCAATATAGACTTCCATCGTTTGGTGAACAACCTAGTTATATCATGGCTAAAGATGATATTTATTTTGTGTACCCTAACCAAGTACATAAATTTCAATCTATGTACTCAAATAGTTTTCAGCATGGTGGCATTTCAATGGAAGAAATGTTAGTCCCTGTCGCAACTCTGACCGGAAAATGATTCAAACTAAACTGAATTCAGTAGAAGAGACTCAAGCATTTGGAGCAAAATTAGCACAGATAATACCATCAGGATCTGTCCTTGCGTTGATGGGAAACTTGGGTGCTGGCAAAACTACCTTTTCTCAAGGATTTGCTAAAGGACTATTAATTGAAGAACATGTAGGTTCACCAACATTTAAATTAGTTGGCGAATATGAAGGAACACCGCACAAACTGTATCATATTGATTGCTATCGGATTGAAAAGCCAATCGATTTTATCGCTATTGGTGGTGACGATTATTTACATCCATATGATGGTGTTACTTTGATAGAGTGGGCGGAAAAAATTGAAACTTTATTATCTTCGGATACTATTAAAGTACATCTTGAACGAAATAGTGAAAATGCAAATATTAGGAATGTTAAAATAGATGGTATTGAAATTAAGATATGAAAATATTAGCGATTGAAACATCATCAAATATTTGCGGAATTACTTATAGGAAGGATGGGGAAAATATATACACAGTTGAATCAGATTCAAAACGGAAGCATGCTGAAATACTTCCATCCTATTATTACGAAATAAAAAATCAATCATCATTCGAATTAAGTGATTTAGATGGGATTTCAATTTCAATTGGGCCTGGTTCATTCACAGGATTACGAGTGGGATTAAGCTTTGCCAAAGGATTGGCTTTTAGTCGAGACTTACCTTTGATACCTGTTCCAACATTAATGTCAATTGCCCATGTATCTAAACAGGATGGAACTATTGGAGTATTGCTCCATTCTCATGGAGATAAGGTATATTATCAATCGTTTCAAAATTTTGATAATACAATCGTCCCAAAGAATATAGTTGATATATATTCTTGGAAAGAAGTATCGGAAAATGATTCAGGCGAATTAAAATGGGTTCACTGGGGCTGTGAAAATTTTGCACATGAATTCCAAAATAATATAAAAGCACAACCTTCGTCCACAAGTATCGCTGAATTAGGTGAAATATATTTTAATGATTGGGTTGAAAAAGATCCTAAAATGATAGTTCCTGATTATATTTCGCCTTTTAATTTTGGAAGTCCAAAATGATTTTTCGTATAGCTGATGAAAATGATTTTGATTCTATTGTTAATATTGAAGTTGCTGCATTTAATGAGAATGCATGGACAAAAAATCAATTAATGGAAGAATTAGCGAGTACAAAAACAAAAAAATGTTATGTCCTTGAACATAATAATGAAATAATTGGCTATTTAATGTGTCGTCAAATAATGGATGAACATGAAATTATTAATGTAGCAATTTTGCCATCCATTCAAGGTGAAGGGTATGGGAAGTTAATACTAGAAAAATATTTTGATTCAATTCCTGATGAATCTTCTGTTTTTTTAGACGTAAAACGAACAAATTATCCTGCGATAAAACTATATTTAGGATGTGGGTTTGAAGAAATTGACATCCGCCAGAACTATTATCACGACGGAGAAGATGCCATTGTGATGAAAAAGGGAAACATTAAATCTCATGTCATGGTTTAAACGAAAAGATAAAAAGATTAATCAATCCGAGAAAAAATCCATCCCCGATGGATTATGGGAAAAGTGTCCATCTTGCACGGAAATAATTTATCGACCAGAATTAGAAAAGAACCGAATGGTATGTCATCATTGCAAACATCATTTTAGAGTATCTCCTCAAGTTTATCTAGAGTTGATTTTGGATCATGGAAGTGCAAATCGATTATTTACTAATTTACAATCAAAGGATTTTTTAAAATTTAAGACGGGAAAAAAATATACAAATCAATTAAAAGAAGCAAAAATTAAGACTGGGGAGCAAGAAGCAATCCGTATTTATCAAGGTTCAATAAACGAATTACCGGTTATACTTGGCATCATGAATTTCAAATTTATAGGTGGAAGCATGGGCTCAGTTGTTGGTGAAGCTGTTTCTCGTGCAGTCAAAAGAGCAGATGAATTATCTCTACCTTTTATTTTGGTATGTGCGTCAGGAGGTGCTCGTATGCAAGAAGGAGCCATCTCTTTAATGCAATTAGCTAAAACAAGCGCACATTTAGCCAAATTCGCTAAAAATGGTGGATTGTATATCCCAATCCTTACTGATCCTACTACAGGTGGCGTAACCGCAAGTTTTGGGATGCTAGGGGATGTAATATTAGCGGAACCAGGTGCACTTATAGGTTTTGCAGGACCCAGAGTTATAAAACAAACAATTGGTCAAGATTTGCCAAAAGGATTTCAACGTTCAGAATTTCTCATGGAGAAAGGCTTTATTGACCATATTGTTCCAAGATCTGAAATGAAACAAAAATTATCACAACTAGTACATATCCTTAAAAATGAAAAAGCCTAATATTTTAATTACAAATGATGATGGAATACATGCACCTGGCATATATGCATTATGGGAAGCAATGTCGCAGATTGGGAATCCAACCGTTGTTGCTCCTAATACGGAAAAAAGTGCAGTAGGGCATGCAATAACAATTTCGGATCCAATTCGAATACAAGAAATTACCCGACATGGTGGATTTGAAGGATATTCTGTTAATGGAACGCCAGCAGATTGTGTGAAAGTTGCGATTCATTCAATCTTAGATGAAAAACCTGACCTTGTGGTATCTGGGATTAATATGGGAGCGAATATTGGTACTAATATTCTGTATTCTGGGACTGTTTCTGCAGCAAATTTAGGTACAATGTTAGGTATTCCATCCATTGCTTTTAGTTTAGACGCTCTTCGAAAAGGGGACTTTTCAGCATCCAAACCCATTACTCAAAATATTTCTACGATTGTTATTGAGAAAGGATTACCTACAGGGACATTGTTAAATGTAAATATTCCAAATTGTAATTCAAGCGATATGCAAGGATATAAAGTTACAGAACAGGGTACAGAATTTTGGGAAGATTGGTTAGAGAGTCGTGAAGATCCACGAGGACGCAAATATTTTTGGATGACTGGCAATAGGCTAAATGCCGATGATTCTATGGATCTGGATGGATATGCCATTGCTAATAATTATGTAAGCTTAACTCCAATTCATTATAAACTCACGAATGAATCATTTATACCAGAGTTGAAAACCTGGGAAATGAAATGAATTTATTCAAAAAACAAGGAGTCTTAATTCTTGATTTTGGTTCTCAATATACTCAACTAATAGCTCGACGTGTTCGAGAACAACATGTATATTCAGAAATATTACAACCCAATGTTAAGGTTTCAGACATTGTTGAAAGAAATCCTTCGGCTATAATTTTATCTGGTGGCCCTTCAAGTGTATTTGGTAAGTCTGCTCCGGAATTTGATATTTCTATTTTAGACCTAGGGATTCCGATTTTAGGTATTTGTTATGGGCTCCAGTTACTCGTTCACCACAGTGGAGGAAAAGTTGAATCTACTGGCAAGGGTGAATATGGTTTTGCCAAATTGAATATTCAAAGTTATGATTCACTTTTTAATGCTGTTTCTGAGAGGACACAAGTATGGATGAGCCATATGGACCATGTAACACACGTTCCCGAACATTGGTCCGTTTTAGCTGAATCTGAGAATGGAATTATTGCATCTCTATGTCATGATAAAAACAAATGGTATGCTACTCAATTCCACCCTGAAGTGATTCATACGATTGAAGGTGAGCAAATTTTACAGAATTTTCTTTTTAATGTTTCTGAATGTTCACCCACATGGACATCTGGAAATTTTATTAAGGAACAGGTTGAGCAGATACAAAAACAAGTTGGTGATGGGCAAGTATTAGTAGGTGTCAGTGGTGGAGTAGATTCATCCGTTGTGGCAGCTTTATTACATAAAGCTATTGGTGAACAGTCGAGTGCTGTATTAATTGACCACGGATTATTAAGAAAAAATGAAGCTAATTTATGTGTCCATGCACTAAAGGATGGATTAGGTGTAAAGATTCAATCCTTTAATGAGTCAAATGTTTTTTTACCAAAATTGAATGGAATTTCAGACCCTGAAAAAAAGCGAAAAATCATTGGTGAACAGTTTATTAGAAGTTTTGAATCTATTTCTGATAAGTTGGGGGATTTTAGTTTTTTAGCGCAAGGAACGCTTTACCCAGATGTCATTGAAAGTGGGGTGAGTCATGGAAAAACAGCACATGTCATTAAAAGTCATCATAATGTGGGAGGGTTACCAGACGATATTGATTTTGAATTAGTCGAACCATTACGAGAATTATTTAAAGATGAAGTCCGGAATGTTGGTCGTGAATTAGGGTTGCCTGATTCATTAATTGATAGACATCCTTTTCCTGGTCCTGGATTAGCTGTTCGTATCATTGGTAAAATCACAGAAGAACGGATCCAAATTCTACAAAATGCAGACCAAATATATATGGAGATTCTACATGACGAAGGAATATATCATGAAATTTGGCAAGCTTTTGCTGTTTTAATTCCCATAAAAACTGTTGGTGTAATGGGAGATCAACGCACATACGAAAATTTATGTGGAATTAGAGCTGTAACAAGTCACGATGGTATGACGGCCGACTGGTATCGTATGCCCGAGCATGTAATGGCACGAATTTCGAGCGAAATCGTAAATTCAGTACGAGGGATAAATCGTGTTGTATATGATATAACATCAAAGCCGCCTGGTACAATCGAATGGGAATAAATATAATTGTGAATGATGAAACGTTTATGATAAATTTGATTTAAGGACGAATAGATTGCTTATAATAATAAATAAAAGGAACGTTAATTGATCACTGATCATTAACAATTTTAATATGTGTGGAATTGTTGGATATTTTGGAAATAATAGTGCTGCTCCCTTACTCATTAAAGGGTTAAAGAGACTGGAGTACCGTGGGTATGATTCTGCGGGTGTTGCCATAATGGAGCAAGATGCATTTACCGTTACAAAAAAAGCAGGAAAAGTAAAAGAATTAGAAACAAAGCTTAAAGGGGCTTCTGTTAAGGGAACCATTGGAATTGGACATACAAGGTGGGCTACTCATGGAGAACCTTCAGATTTAAATGCCCATCCCCATGTAGATCAAACAGGGAAATTTGCATTAATTCATAATGGTATTATTGAAAATTATGCTGTCCTTAAACAAATATTAGAACAAAAAGGTGTTGAATTTTATTCAGAAACAGACACCGAAGTTTTGGTCCAACTTATTTCAATGATTTACCATGAAGATAATACATCTTTTGAAATGGCTGTTACTCAAGCATTAAGAAAAGTTATAGGTACATATGGTATAGTAGTGATGTGTTCAGATGAACCAAACCAACTTATTGCCGCACGTTTAGGGAGCCCACTTGTTTTGGGAGTTGGAGATGGAGAATATTTTTTAGCCAGTGATGCATCACCTCTCGTAGAACATACACGAAATGTTATTTATTTAGAAGAAGGTGAATGTTTATTGATTGGAGATGATGGGTATGAAATCAAACAAGTAAAAAATAGTGAAACAGTAGAAAAAAAGATTTCACATATAGACTTTTCAATTGAAGAAATTGAAAAAGGAAATTACCCACACTATATGCTTAAAGAAATATATGAGCAAGAAAACACAATTGTGGACACGATGCGAGGTCGTCTCAGGTTAGATGAAGGGAATGTACATTTAGGAGGTATTCAGGATCATATACTTAGAATTGAACGTGCTCGTCATTTTTATATTACAGCATGTGGTACATCTTGGCATGCCGGACTCATCGGAAAATATATTTTAGAAGAATTTGCTGGCATTCCTGTGCATGTAGAATATGCTTCTGAATTTCGATATAGAGACCCAGTGATTAATAGCCAATCAGTTGTTATTGCTATTTCTCAGTCTGGAGAAACTGCTGATACACTTGCAGCAATCCGAAAAGCAAAAGAAAATGGTTGTTTAACTTTTGGTATATGCAATGTTGTGGGTAGTTCAATATCCAGGGAAACTGATTGTGGCATTTATACACATGCTGGCCCAGAGATTGGAGTTGCATCTACTAAAGCATTTACTGCACAAGTATCCGTATTATACATGTTAGCTTTACATCTGGGACGAAAAAATGGATACTCCAAGGAGGATGGAATTAAATTGGCTCATGCGTTACATGATTTAGGTGATAGGGTTAAATATATATTAAATCAAACAGATCAAATTCGAAATATTGCAGAAGAAATTGTGGATGCGGATAATTGCCTATATCTTGGGCGAGGAACTAATTTCCCAGTTGCACTCGAAGGTGCCTTAAAGTTGAAAGAAATTTCATATATTCACGCTGAAGGCTATCCTGCAGCAGAAATGAAACACGGCCCAATTGCACTTATTGATGAAAAAATGCCAGTTATTTTTCTTGCACCACACGACAAGACTTATGAAAAAGTTGTATCCAATATCCAGGAAGTGAAAGCCCGAAAAGGAAAAATCATTATCGTAACAGATAAAGTAACGGATGATTTAAAGTCCTTATCAAATCATGTAATTGAAGTGCCTGTTTCTCATGCTAGAACATTCCCAATTTTAGCCACTATCCCGTTACAGTTATTGGCATATCATTTAGCCGTTCTCCGCGGTTGTGATGTAGATATGCCAAGAAATTTGGCTAAGTCAGTCACCGTCGAATAGTGTCGTTCGTATAAATGGGAATCAGTATTTAAATATAAAAATCACTACGAAGTCTCAGTTACTTCAATCATCTTACTCACACTATAACTCTTATCAAGAGTTTCTATATAACTTAGTCCTCAAACTTAAAGATAGAGGGTTAGGATACAGAAAAATATCACATTACTTAAATAAGAATGGATATAAAACTTTAAGAGGACATTCTTTTATAAACTCTTCTGTATCGTCAATCTTTTTAAAAGGGAATATCAGAAAAGAAAGAATCGACAATTTGAAATCACACAAAGATTATGGATATGAATACAAACTCAGTTTATCAGAATATTAAATGGTATTTGTTACTAAAGTATTACACTTTGAGAAGTATGATACCTAAGAAATGTACATTGTGTTTAAAGTATCATACTGATGATGTAGATGTATTTGATTGTTATAATATATTTTTAATTCAGAACCCAAAGAATGTAGATAAAGAGGTTTGGGATATAGATAATAAGAAATGGGTTAAGAATTGATGGAATTAAAACATATACTTTATAGAGAGAGAACTCGATAGTTATTGTTCAATTACCATCGAGTTATTATCCTTTTGAACTTCAAGTGATGTTCCATCAACTTGACCTTGATGTTGAACCATTTGTAATGTTTCTTTCTTACTCATTTTTTAGAAACCTTTCTGAAATGTAATTTGATTGTTTCAAACATTTCTCTAATTCAATCACATCAAGATAAATATGATTAAATACATTACCATTAAATTGTTCCAAACATTCTTGATAATGTTCTTTTTCTTCGTATAGATAATCAATCACATTTTTAAGTGATTCAATTTGTTTACCTTCTATAGTTATTTTCATTTTTT
>Ga0257116_1001305_pt1 | contig 16464 bp, 17 predicted proteins | sample SI112_120mmetaG_FD_190150 | JGI IMG/M metagenome (GOLD analysis project Ga0257116, IMG submission 190150) | Marine microbial communities from Saanich Inlet, British Columbia, Canada - SI112_120m | ecosystem: Environmental > Aquatic > Marine > Inlet | place: Canada: British Columbia | collected...
CACCATCTCGATAATATGCGTTTAATTGTTGTTTGATTACAAATCCAAGTTTTTCATACAGTCTCACAGCTTCATTATTACTACATCTTACTTCTAGATAGAACTCATCACATTTTCTTAATTTTACGCCATTTACAGATTCTTCAACAAGTGCATTCCCAATACCTTTCTTTCTATAATCATCAAGAACAGCAATAGACACAACATGTCCTTTTTTAACAAAACCTAATTTTTTAAAATTGGAAAAACCAAATTCAGTTTTACACATAATGTATCCAACATGTTTTCCTCCAATTTCTGCAATAATGAACGCTTCAGGAAGTTCTGCCAATAAGCACTCATAGAAATAGTCAGAATAGTGTTCAGGAAGTGTTTTTAGATTAATTTCCATAATAGATATCAGATCGCTGGGTTCTGCCCGTCTAATATTACAATCACCCAATTGTCTCAAAATTACTTGCATGAAATACAAAACAAGTATCGATATTTAATTTTAAACCAAAAGACCATTTAATGGAAAGGGTAATTCTAAAAAAATGGAAGAAAACTCACAGGAAGAAGTTATTTCGATTGTTAATTCCATGTTTGAAGTTAATGATTTTACAAAAACAGAATTTTCACTAGAATTTCAAATTGAGGATATTGAATTTAAATCAAAATTTGAGGAATTAGCAAGAAGATTAGAAAATATGAGTTTTATTTGTAGATTACAAGAGTCAGATGGAGCAAAATATGTTAGCATTCAAAAATTTGCTCCAAGAAAACAAAGAAAGTGGCTCAGTACTGCATGGACTCCAAGAATTCTGTTTGCAGTTGTTATTTCATTTGTAATGATTGATGGATACTATAGAACATCTGGAACAAACTCAATTGTAGAAATTGGAGATCCTCTAGAAATGGCAGGAATCTACACATTATCATTATTAGGAATACTAGGAGTACATGAACTTGGACACATTATTGCTGCAAGAGCACATGGACTAAAAACAACATGGCCTTATTTTATTCCAGGATTACCGGTAATTGGAATCCCGACATTTGGGGCATTCATTCAATCAAAAGGACTAACAATTAACAGAGAAATTTTATTTGATGTAGCCATTGCAGGTCCAATTGCAGGATTGGTAATTACAATAATAGTTTCAATGTATGGGGCATATACAGCACCGATTTTAGATCAAGAATTTGCTGAAGTATTATTTGAAGAATCTAAATTGATTGAATGGAATCAAGGAGAATCATTGCTAATGTCTGCTAGTTTAGCAATGTTTGGAAAAGGAGGTACAGGGTATGAAGTAATCATGACTCCTGTTTTATTTGCTGCATGGATTGGATTTTTGATTACATTTCTAAATCTGCTTCCAGCATGGCAATTAGATGGAGGGCACATGGCAAGAACATTGATAGGTCCAAAGATTCACAGATATGCAACTTTTGGAAGTATAGGAGTTCTTATTTTGTTAGATTATTTCTTAATGGCAATATTGATTCTAGTTATGAGTTATAGAAATCCAAGTGCGACTCCACTTGATGATGTCTCGCCACTTTCAAGAAATAGAAAATTTGCATATATCATAATAATAGTTCTAGCAATTTTATGTGCACCATTACCATCGAATTTGTTGCCTAGTCTTTTATCTTAGTAAAAGCCTAGCACCATCTGCAACTACTGCAACTTTTTGTCTTGCACCTTGAGTTTTTAGAATATAATCCATTGAATATTTTATTCCTTGTAAAGAAATCATATCAAGTTTCTTAGCATAAAATTCAGGAAGAATAGATACTAAACCAATTTGAAAATTCTTTTGCATTTCTGAAAGAAACAACAAATCCTCCATTCCATCAACATATTTTGTAGGATTTCTTAATTGTTCCAAAGTTAATCTATTTTCAATATATTGTTGAATTGCATCAGAACCTAATCCACATTTACATTCTGCAACTAAAATAGCAAGACCGTCTTTTTTGATAGCATTTGAACAATTCCAAAGAGAGGAAAGTGATTTTCCAAGATGATCGTTACTTGAATCTTTACCAGTACTGATTATCATTGTTTTATGTTGACCCACATCCTTAATGGAATTAGATTCTAAAATTTTTGTCGTAGAAAGTGTTTCCGAAGGATGTCCGATAGAAAAATCAATTACGCCTTGAGAATTTGCAATTATTTCAATCCCTTGAATTTCAAAATTATCAGAAAACTTTTTTGCTTCTTGTAAACTTTCAGGATATTTCCCAGGAGAAGGGAGATTACCCTGTCTTTTTGCATATGCTGAAAGCATAGAATCCAAACCAAATTTTTTGATGAGACGGGTTGCAATGGTCTCATAACCAAACAATCCATCAAATTCCATCTCACCCATGAATACAAGATTGGAGTTAGAGATGTCAATATCATCAAATTCATTAATTGAGCTACCTTCAGGTAGTCCTGCTTTGACTAAATGTATGATTTTTTTGTCAGTTAGAATTTTTGGAAATGGTTTTGATTTTTGTTCGCATAAAGTGAATAATGAAGAGATGATTTTTTGTATAGATTTTGAATTGTGTAAAACAACAAGTTCCATTGGTTTTGATAAATCAAGGGTGTTGAGTTTTTCATTGATCGCAGAATCATCTAAAATTTTACCATCTGAATCAATTTTTTGCTCTAAATTTTCGGCCTTTATATCCAAAACAACATCAGTAACACCATAATTCAACCAAATTTCAGGCATAATTCATACACAATACAAACCAAAATAAATCCAATGTTGTTAATTTTCGTATGGAATTTGTGAAAGAATTTGTGACCTTTTTGCATCAAAAAGAGATAATAAAATTTGGGGACTTTACACTTGCTAGTGGAAAAAGTAGTTCATACTATGTAGATTTAAGATTAGTTCCAAGTTATCCTCATGAATTTAGAATGATGGTGAAATATCTTGAAAATCAAATTACAGAAGATATAGGATTAGATAATTTTGAAAGTATTGTTTCAGTTCCAACAGGAGGGTTAGTTATTGCATCAGCATTAGCAATTGAAACAGTAAAACCACTAATCTATGTTAGAAGTAAACCAAAGGATTATGGTACTTCAAAATCAGTTGAAGGAAAAATTCACGAAGGTATGAAAGTTGTTATGATTGATGACGTTGCAACCACCGGAGGTTCTGTTGTAAATGCAATAAAATCATTGAATGAAGTAAATGTGCCAGTAAAAGATGCATATGTGATAGTAGATAGAATGGAGGGAGCAACTGAATCTTTATCAGAGTTAGGAGTAAAGATGCATTCGATTCTAAACATATTACAAATTACAGAAATATTGTATGATCAAAAAATGATCAATGTAGATATTTTAGATAAAGTGAAAAAACAAATAAGCAAATAAATTCTGGCAGCTCAGTCAAATGCCTTCCAATCATCAATTTCAGATATAACTCTGATTCTTCATCGCAGCCAGTAATTTTTGTATAGACTCATTTTAAAACTAATTGAAAAGAAATGGGCCCGAAGGGCTTTGATCCCTTGGCTCACCGGTTATGAGCCGGTTACTCTACCAAGCTGAGTTACGGGCCCTAATAAAATAAATTTTTTCTCAGGTATAAAATGTTATGAGATTAACAGTATTCTTCATAGCAACTATCAAGCAACAAATTTTGTGCTGAAATTGATTTGTCTGCAATTTCAATTAAGTTACTAGTATCAGCTGATGATTTCTCCAAGATATTTCTCCATGATGCGGCATGTCTAATATCAGCTTCAGTATGAAGTTTGAAGTATTCTGTAGCTTCGTTACTTGTCATTCCGTAGAATTCTGCCAATCCATCAAGTTTTGTTTGGCTGATTTTTGGAATTTCTTTTTCAAAGGCATACATTGCACATGCTCCACCATCAAAAGTATCCATTAATTGATTCAAATCAGATACAGCTTTTTGTGTTTTAGCGGTTCCAGCATAAGAAGTCAATTCTTCTTCAGATATTCCAAGTTCACCAGCAAAAGAAATCCATGGTTTAATGTGATCAGATTCTTCTTGTTGATTATCAACTAATTCACTAACTACTGAACCAGGGGATTTTTCAATAATGGGGGTCATAAAAGAAGGAACTGCTTTTACAAGTTGAAAGTATTCTTTTGAATATCCTGCTAAAGATTCCTGTGTTAATTTTCCATCAGACCACATTTGGTAAAACGGGTGTTTTAGTAAACTTCTTTCTTCAATCATTTCGTCAATTTTCTGTATTATATTCATGGTCACCTTCAATAGCGCCAATAAAAAAATCTTTGTGGTTTACAAAAGATTTTATGGTCATAAAAAATAATTTTCATGGGTTCCAGTGGTGTAGACCGGTCAAGCATTTTGCCCTTTCAAGGCAAAGATCCCGGGTTCAAATCCCGGCTGGAGCACCAAGATTTAATTACTAATAACAAAAATTTTTGCGTAGAACGTTTTGGACAGAAAAAACATCGAAGTTAATCCATTACTTGAAACATATGGAGAATATATCAAAAAAATAGATCAGGCTTTAGATAACGAACTTGCATTATATTCAGAATCAGAGTTCATTGAGCCATTAAAATATTCTTTAGAAGGTGGAAAACGAATCAGACCTATTATTTTGACTTTAGCAGCTGAGAGTGTAGGTAAAATTGATGATAATACATTTTCAGCATCTTGTGCAGTTGAGTTTTTACACATGGAATCCATAATCCATGATGATATCATAGATAATGAAACTATGAGAAGGCAAAAAGATCCATTTCATATCAAATATGGATACAATACCAGTGTTCTAACTGGAGACTTTGTTTTAGGATTGATTCTTGCAATATGTTCCAAATTAGATAATGCCAGAATTACAAAAGATTTAGCCACTACTGCAATGCTGATGAGTGAGGGTGAAATGATTGAAACCAGATTAGAAAATAGTGACGATGTTACGTTTGATGATTATCTTAAAGTAATTGAATACAAAACAGCAACCGCATTTGAGGTTGCAGCTAGAACAGGAGCAATTATTGCAAATGGGACTGAAGATCAAATTGAAGCATTATCAAAATATGGAATAAATCTTGGAATAGCATATCAAATTAGAGATGATTTGTTTGATTGGAAAAATGAAGAAAAATTATTTAATATTTTGATCAAAAAGACTTCAGATCCAAGAGATGTTTTTAATAAAATGGAAGAATTGTTAAAAGAATATGCTGAAAAAGCTAGAGCAGCATTAAGAAAAATCCCAGATAGTGATGCAAAAACAAATCTAGAAAATTTAATTAAATTTACTTCATTTAAGGCATAACGCCTAAGCTGATTACGGGTGTTGCTAACTCTACAAATTTAATGAGTGGTTCTGGATAAACACCAAATCCTACCAAGAAAATTATAGATGCAATCATAACAGCAATTACTGATTTTGGTTCTTTGACTCTCTTTTCTGTTTCTCCTTCAAAGTACATCTTTCTTGTAATCCAACCATAGTAAGCAAGAGACAAAGCACTGTTAAGAACACCTGCGATTGCAAGCCATGGGGCCCACCACAATACAGAACCGGCATCTAAGGCACTACCAAATAACATCAATTTACTCCAGAAACCTGAAAGTGGAGGAATACCGGCAAGAGCAAACAATGAGATTACTAAACCAAGAGCAGTAATTGGCATTCTTCTTCCAAGACCTTTTAATTTATCAATATGAGTTACTGCAAGAGTTGTGACAATTCCTGCAATTGCAATAAATGCAGCCCCTTTCATTACTGCATGGTTCATTATTTGATACAAAGAACCTTGTAAACCCAAAGAACTGTGTGGAGCAACTGCAAGTCCAATCAAGATGTATCCAGCATGTGCGATACTAGAATATGCCAACATCCTAGACAGACTCTTTTGCATGATTGCAGCAACATTACCTATAGTCATAGTCATTACTGCAATAACTCCAAGAGCTAGTGTCCAATCAAGATGTAAAACCACCATTCCAAGAACAACAATTCTAATGGTTGCTGCAAATCCTGCTTTCTTGGTAGCTGCTGCAAGTAATGCAGTAATCGGAGCTGGTGCACCTTCATAAGTATCAGGAAGCCATTGATGGAAAGGTACGAGACCCATCTTGAATCCAAATCCTGCAATAAACATTCCAACAGAAAGTAACGCAAGCGGGAGTAAAGAAGGATCAAGTGTTGAATAACCTTGAATTACTTCTCCAATATTTGTAGAACCAGTTAATCCGTATGAAAGTGAAATACCATAAACAATAATTGCAGATGACAATGCACCAAACAAGAAATATTTCAGAGCTGCTTCATTGGAACTTGGATTCTTTTTCATAAATCCAACCAAAACATATGTTGGAATACTCATCAACTCCCATGCAACAAATAACATTACCAAATCAGTTGAATATGCAACTAGTACCATTCCAATTGTAGCAAGTAAAATTAAAGAATAGTATACAGCAGGAGAATTATGTTTTCTCATATAATTAAAAGAACCGACAGTAGTGAACAAAGCAACAATCAACATTGCAATTGCAAAGAATCCACCAAATGCATCATCCACTATTACATCTTCAGCAAAAAGAGCAGATGCAGACACATTCTCATTTATGAATTGATATCCAACATATCCCATGGATACAATTAATGCAGCAAATGCAATAACAGCATAAAATGAGTTAGAACCATTTTCTTTTCTTGCAATACTAATGATTGGAAGAAGAATTCCAACAGTTCCTAAAATTGCAATTAATACCAATGGGGTTGAAGTAATTTCTAACATTTCATATCACCTATATCAACAATATCAGGACTACGAATAGTAATCCTGCTCCAAATACGAAAAGATATGATTGTGAAACACCAGTTTGGGTTCCTTGTACAACTTTTGCACTCCACCCAACTGCTTTCTGCACTCCATCATTCATACCGTAATCGATAGCTGTCTTTTCAAAGTATCTGAATACACCTCTTGCTAACCACAATGGTGCTACAACAAAACACCAGTAAATTATTGCATTAAGATACCATCTGTTTAAGAATAATTTGTGAATTGAATAAAAGACAATGTTAGAGTTTACAAATTTCACAGGATCAACCCATCTACCGATATAGAAAATGTAGCCTAATCCAATACCTGTAGCAAATGCTACCAAAGATGAACCAAGTGCAACAGGATTAAGTCCTTGTAAGAATCCTGGCAGAATTGATGCTTCATTTGCAACATGTTCAGAATGAATACCAAATGAATGTTCAAGATAATCAGTAAATACATGATGTAATCCTTCTTCTGCAGACAATCCAATGAGACCAACACCAATTGTAAGTACTGCAAGAATTCCATATGGAATCCACATAGATGGGGATGCTTCATGAATATGATGTCCTTCTTCTTCCATCTTTTCGATATGTTTACTCTTCTTTCCAAAGAAGACCATACCAATCATTCTTGTTGTATAAAATGCAGTGATAACTGCAGTAAGTACAGCAATTATGTAAAGAGGTAATGCCCATTCATTTCCGGATGTATAAACAGCTGCAAAGATTGCATCCTTACTCCAAAATCCTGTTGTGATAAATGGAGCACCCATTAAACCAAGACCTGCAGCCCACATGAACACATACGTTTTCTTCATCTGTTTTCGCAATCCACCCATGTCTGACATAAATCGTGAACCAACAATATGCAACAAAGAACCTGCGGCCATGAATAATGAGGCCTTGAACATTGCGTGAGAAATTAAATGGAAAAATCCTGCAGTATAACCATCCACATATTGATGAGACAATCCTGCAACACCTAATGCCATCATCATATAACCAATTTGAGAACCAGTAGAATAAGCAAGAACTTTCTTTATTTCACCATTAACCATTCCTTGTGTTGCAAGTAATAATGCAGTAATTGCACCAACCCAAGCAATAATCTCAAAGAATTGATCTGCCATGATACCTGCAGCACCTAATGCAAATACAAGTGGACCAATTCTTGCTACCAAAAATACTCCTGCTTTAACCATTGTGGCGGCGTGAATCAATGCAGATACTGCAGTAGGACCAGTCATTGCTTCTAGTAACCACTCGTTTAATGGGAATTGTGCAGATTTTCCCATCGCACCACCAAAGAGTAAAACAAATGCGGGAACAAGTAATCCCTGAGCATTCATGGCAATTGCCCATTCATGATCTCCCATTAATTCTTTAAATCCAAAAGTACCTGCAAACAAGAATATCAAAAGCATGCCTGCAATCATCATTACATCACCAACTTTGGTCATGATGAATGCCTTCATACCTGCATGTGTTGGAGAATAGTAATCTAACATGCCAAGAACAGTTCGTCCTTCAGTACCAACATGATCTTTCTTTTTATCACGATACCAAAAGCTGATCAACGCATACGACGCAAGTCCAACGCCTTCCCATCCAAAGAATACTTGAAGTAAATTATCGGACAGTACAATCAATTGCATTGAACCAATAAAGAACATCATCCAGAACCAAAATCTTGTGATGTCCTTATCACCTTTCATGTATCCTGTGCTGTAAATCATAATTAGGAATGAAATCCATCCAACAACATTTGCCATTATAATTGAAAGCGGATCTGCCAAGACGCCTCCCTTAAGACCAAGAGATTCTATCCACATGACTTGATGATGTAGTTCATGTGCTTCTAGTGCAACAGGAATCATGGTTGCTGCAGATAATGCACTCATCAAAGCAAATGCAACTGCAACATAACCAGTTGCATGTTTTGATAATTTTCCAACTCCAGGAATAATCATTGCTGCTGCAAATGGTAAAATCCAAACAAGCCAAGCACTTAGAGTTCCAACTTCAAATGGTAATCCTACAGATTCAAATGCCATAATCTAAACTCCCAATACTCCATTCATGTATGGAATAATTGTTTTGAAGAAAATATCTGGATAAATTCCAACTACAATAGAAAATCCTGCCAACACCATCATTGGTGCAGTCATATACCAACTACCTTCTTTTACATTTTCAAGATGTTCAGGAGTTTTTCCAAAGAATACACGTTTTAACATCCATAACATGTATGACATTGTAAGGGCTGTTGCAACAAGACCTAGACCAAATGTTACTGCTCTAAGTGTTGAACCCTCTTCAATTGCAGTTTCTAATGCACCGAAAAAGAGAACCCATTCTCCCATAAAACCACTTGTTGGTGGAACACCCATTATTGTTAATGCACCAATCACTGCACATACTGCAGTTATGGGCATTTTACCTGCTAGGCCTCCAAGTTTAGAGATACTTCTAGTTCCAACTTTAACAATAATAATTCCAGCCATCATGAAGAGAATACCTTTTCCAATAGCGTGAGTTACATACATCATCTCAGCACCTGCAAGACCAAGTACCGATATCGAACCAATACCAAACAAGAGATATCCCATCTGACTGATACTGGAATATGCAAGCATGCGTTTCAAATCATCTTGCATCAGTGCCATTGCACCACCATAAATCATAGTAACAAGTCCCCAAATATGGAACCATATTGCAAGATCCGCAAAAGTTGATGGTAAAAATTCAACGATTAATCTGAAAATACCATAAGCACCAATTCCAATCATAGCTGGGGACAACAGTGCACTAATTGGAGTAGGTGCAGAGCCGTGAACGTATGGAAGCCAAATATGGAACATGAAGACTGCTAGTTTTACACCAAGTCCTATTGAAATTGCAACTGCAGATAACATGAGAATATCTTGTGGAATTTCTGATTCATTGATATCTGCAAAATCAAAACTTCCAATGGATAGACCAATCATCAAAAATCCTAATAGTAAAACTACCGCACCAGCATGAGTCCAAAACAAGAACATTAAACCAATCTTTCTTCTAGGACCATCACCCCAGAGAGCAACTAAAAAGAAACCAGGAATTAACATTACTTCAAAGAAAATATAAAATTCAATCAAATTTGTTGAAAGAACTGTTCCAAGCATTCCCATTGCAAATACCAAATATAGTGCAAAGTAAAGTCCAGATTTTGCATTTACATAATTTGTAAGAGAAGAAGATTCAATGACGGATGTTTGTCCACCTGTAGATGAATTGATTTTTTGTTCTTCTTCAAATTGTTCATGGAATTTGTGAAGCATGTATGGTTTTGAGTAAAGTGCCAATATTGTAGATAAGACATAAATCATTATTGCAAATGGTGATGCCAAACCATCTAACAAGAATCCAAATTCACCAAACTGACTGGTCCACGGATAGTGTTCCTCTACAGTTCCAGAAAGTGCTGCATTAATTACAAGAATTGTGGTGTATAGTAAAAGTGCAAATGTAAACCACATTGCAGGAGTAGGACCCATTTTTTTTCCAATAATGTATGCTACTGGAGATAATAGCAAAGGCAGGAAAACTGCTTGTAATAATGCATATTCCATTATCCTTTCAAACTCCTAAAGTCTGCAACATCAACATTCTGATACATACGATACGCTACAATGATCAGTGAAAGTCCAACTGCGACTTCAGCTGCGGCAATTGCAATTGAAAATAAGGCTAAAGTCTGACCACCACTATGAGGCAAAAATCTACCAAATGCAACAAGGTTGAGATTTGCAGCATTAATGATAATCTCTACTGCAAATAACATTCGAATGAAATTACGTTTTACAGCAAGGCCGTAAATGCCTATTCCTAATAGGGCAATTGAAACTAATGAAAAATCAATTAGTTCGCTGGTCATTCTCCACATCCTCTCGTTTTGCTAATACCAGTGCTCCAGTTACAGAGCCTGCTAAAATTAATCCCATCAATATCAATGCAGGCCAATAATAGGTAACAAAGTCTACACCAATATCCCTAAAATTAACTGGGGGTTCATCAGTAGTTATTGTTTTAATTCCAGAATCTAAGAATACGGCACCCAATGATACCATAACTATAAGCATCAATCCAATGCCTGCAAACTTTCTTCTCTTGTCTTCAATTTTTTTGAATATAAGTTCACGTTTTACCAACATAACAGTAAACAAAATTAAAACAGCGATAGAGCCAACATAAACTGCTAGTTGGAATAATGCAACAAATGGAGCATCCAATAAGAAAAAGAATCCAGCAATACCACCAAGAGTTCCCATTAAAGCAATTGAACCATAAATTAATGATCTCATTTCAAGTGCAGCAATTGCACATCCAATTGTAATTACAGACAATGCTAAAAATACTGCATCAGCCATGTGTTGCACCTCTAGCAGTAATTTGAATTTCACTATCTTGTGCTACATATGGTTTCACAGCAAGTTGCGCAGGAGTGTAGATTAAACCCTCTTTAGAAAATGAAGATAATTCATAATCGTTTGTCATGTATAATGCATAAAATGGACATGCATCAACACATAGACCACAAAAAACACATTTGCCATAATCTATTTGAGGCATAATTGATTTCTTGTTTTGTTTTTGTTCTTCTGGAACTTTTACCATTGCAATAGCTTCTGCAACACCTTCACATGCAATAGAACATAATTGACAACCAGTACAATGATCATGAAACAACATATGACGTCCCTTTAATCCAGCAATACCAACACCAGTGGAAGGATCAAATTGATAACCATCACCTACAAATTTCAATTTCTCTTCAGGATATCTAAGAGTAAATCGTTTCATTGCAAGATGTTTAATTCCAGAATTTAATGCACGAATTATACCTGTAGCAGTTCCCATTATTGTAATCCTCCTGGTCCCAAGACTCCAGCGTAAAGCAAGCCTAGTGCAATAAAGATGTTAACGAATGCAAGTCCAATAAGTTTGGTCCAACCAAGATTTAACAACATATCAACCCTAATTCTTGGGAAAACACCTCTTGGTAAAATTATGAAAAATATTACTCCCACAGTTTTGAGAACAAACCAAAGTGTACCATTAAGCATCTCTTGAGAAAATACAGGCAATCCAGGAACTTTGAGAGTCACGGGACCCATTGTAATTCCATCAGTGATTATTTCAGCAGGGAATGGAGGTATAATTGATGGTCCATTCCATCCACCAAGAAACAATACAACAAACAAAGCTGCAAAGGCATAAAGTTTCAAATAAGTTCCTAATTGAACAAGCCCATACATCATTCCAGATAATTCAGTTAACCAACCAGCTACAATTTCACTTTCAGCTTCTGGTAAATCAAATGGAATTCTTTCTAATTCTGCAAGCATTGTAATAAAAAATACAATTGCACCAACAGGTAAAAAGAGAATCCATGGAAAACTAGATTGACTTGCAGCAATTTCAGACAAATTAAGAGAGCCAGTTAAAATTACAACACCTAACAAAGATAGAATTAATGGAATTTCAAATGAAACCATTTGGAATAATGCTCTGATACCACCAATGAATGGGAATTTACTGTTTGCAGACCATGCTGAAAGAATTGTAATGATTGGGAAAAATCCAATTACTGCAAATACTGCAAGTAATCCCAAATCAACATCTGCAACTACCCAACCTGGGGCAACTGGAATTAGTGCAACAAATGCTGCTGCAGCTGCAACAAACAGTACTGGTGCTGCCCAGAAAATTGGTTTGTCTGCTTTTGCTGGAATAATAATTTCTTTAGAAATAAGTTTTAACCCATCACCCATCAGTTGTAAAATACCTTCAACTTTACCACAGTAAAAAGGACCAACTCTTAATTGTAATTTTGCCATCATCTTTCTTTCAACAAAAATTGTTCCAGCAGCTAATAATGCTGCAAAACCGAATCCTGGAAATGCCATTACTTTGAACATGTCAGTTTCCATAAATGATTGAATTATAGGCAAAGTGCGTGTAGGATCTGCTATCCATGAAAGTGCAAGAAAAGGAGTAAGTAATTCACCATTAATCACGGGCATTTCAATTGCAAACAGAATCATGAAAACTGCAGGAATTCCTATTAAGTTTAGAATCAAAATTGCCCAAAATGCATTATCAAGTAATGATTTGATAAATTCACTTAGTTTGAATTTTGGTGCAATAACTGACATTTATCGGTCTGCCTCCACTGGCCAATAATTTAGACTCCAATAAACAGATGGCATATTACCGAGTTTTTCACCTTTGAGAAGATAGGGCAATGCAATTAAGTTTCTAAAAGAAGGTACACTTAGTTTTAGTCTATATGGTTCTGTTTTACCATCAGAGACAATATAGCATCCCAAAGAACCTCTACCAGACTCTACACGTTTGTATACTGTTTGATCTCCTTTTCCTTTTGGATTTGGTTTAAGTTTTGTTCTAACAGAACCAGACTTTGGCATTTTTTGTAATGCTTGTCTAATAATATTACAGCTTTCCAGCATATCAAGCCAAGGAATTTTAGATCTTGCATAAGAATCCCCTTCTTTCATTACATTAGTGTGAATATCTAACTCATCATAAGCATCGTAAGGTTCTTTCTTTCTAAGATCATAATCTACACCACTTGCACGAAGAACAGAACCAGTAGTTCCAAGTCTAATAGCATCTTGTCTAGATAAAACACCAGTATCTCTAGTTCTTGCAATCAAAATTGGATTATCATAAAAAATTGCAGCGTATTCTTTGATACGTTTTTCAAAATAATTTACTTGACGTAAACAAACATCTTCAAAATTTGCAGGTAAATCATTTCTAACTCCACCTGGAACAAAATGTGCATGTGTTACTCTTGCACCAGTCATTTTTTCCATGAGATCAATTAAGAATTCACGATCACCTGCAGGCCACATAAACATTGTAGAATGTCCTAAGAAAATTCCATAAATTGCAAGCCAATACATTATGTAGATACATCGATTTAATTCAGATGCAATTACTCTGACATATTTTGCACGTTCAGGAACTTCGATTCCAAGAATTTCTTCAACTCCCAAAACATATGGATAAAGCACATTACAAGAATCGTGAATTACTGGTCTTTCCAAATGAGGAATGTTTAAAATATAATTTCTATATTCAGCCATCTTTTCTTCTCCACGATGAACATAACCAGGATCAGGATCACATGCAACAATATAATCACCATCAATTTGTACAATAATTCTCATATGGCCAGAACCTGGATGTTGTGGTCCAACATTAAGAGTCATAATTCTCTCGTCAACTTTTTGGAGTGCTAGTCCGGGCATTATCTCGTTCATTCTTATCGTCCCTTTAATGCAAAGTCCTTTCTAAGTGGTGGTAAATCTGCCCAATCTTCTGGTAAAAGTAATCGTCTATTATCAGGATGACCATCAAAGAAAACTCCAAACATTTCAAAAATCTCTCTTTCATGAAATTCTACACTGTAAAATATATCTCTAAGAGTTGGGAGTTTTGTTGCATCATTTCCAGGAATTGGATTTTCTTCTCGTTGTGCTCTAGTAGCTAAAACAAGAATTTGTCGTGCTAATGAAGAATCAGAATAAGATCCTATATGATAAACAACCTCAATTTCTTTATCCTGAGGGTAATCTACACCTGAAACAGATTCCACATGATCAAAATTTAATCCATCACGAATGAATTCAGCAACATCATGTATGTTTTCACGACTTACATTAATTCTAACTCTATCTTCTTTTACAAAAGCAACTTCAACTTTATCTCCAAATTTTTCAGTGATTTTATCAGAAATGCCTTTCTCAAATGCAGGTAATTCTACTGGTTTTTCTTCAGGCTTTTTTGCAACTGGTTTATCTGTTGTTGGTTTTTCTTCAGATGGCACATCTGTTGTAGATGTTTTAGTATCAGTACTCATTATACAAACTTCCTAGCTTTCATTCTCTTAATTTTCTCTTGTAACAAAATACATCCTTGAATTAGAGTTTCAGGTCTAGGAGGACATCCTGGAACGTAAACATCAACTGGAATTATTCCATCAATTCCTGGAAGTACATTGTACGAATCAAAATACAATCCTCCAGTAATTGCACAAGCACCCATAGCAATTACATATTTTGGTTCTGGCATTTGATCATAAACTAATCTAAGACGTGGTGCCATCTTTCTTGTAATAGTACCTTGAACTACAACTAGATCACATTGTCTTAGTGATCCAAATGCTTCAATGATACCAAATCTCTCAACATCATATCTAGGACTTGATGCTGCACCAAATTCAACACTGCAACAAGCTGTTTCAATGTGAACAGGCCAAAGAGACCAAATTCGACCCCAATTAATTGCATAACCCAATGGTTTGTCAATTGCTTTTTCTAAAATATCACCTAATTTTCCTACAAAGACATTTGCATTTTCTGGAGTGATTAGATCTTTAAGCAAACTTTCTCATCTCCTGACAAATATCATGTACATAAAAAACTACCAAATTCTTCTTCTCCCTGATTGATACAATGCAAATGCCATTGCACCAAACATAATAGCTAAAAATCCCATCATTGGTAAAGTTGCACTCTTTGGAAGTTCTAAAATTGCACTTCCCCACGCATACAAAAAAATTGCCATGACATCAAATACAACAAACATCAAAATGTAAGGATAATACTGCATCATAAAATGAGTCCTTCCTTCTCCTGATGGTACTTGACCACATTCCATTGGCAAAAACTTTACAGGATTACTTCGTTTTCTAGGTGAAATCATCCTAGAGATTACCAATGCAGGTGCCATTGCAGCTACTGCAAATCCGAACATCAATACAATGGCGCTGTAATTGCCCGCTAATTCCCCGACCAATATGGCTTTTGACTCTGATTTTTTTATAAAAAGGTATCCTTCCTTTTTTTGATCTGCTTTCAAAAAGACTTAGTTTTCTAAAGTACTTTATAGAACATTATCAAAATGGTGCTATGTCATCAAATATAGGGGATATTGCACCTGATTTTGAACTTCCAGACACTGATCTAAAATTACGGACTTTGGAGGAATTTAAAGGAAAGAAAATAGTATTATCATTCATTGTAGCTGCTAGTTCTCCAATTTGTGAGACAGAATTATGTACGTTTAGAGACTCATGGCAAGAAATATCAGATCTTGGTGCACAAATAGTTGCAATTAGCAATGACGGTCCATTTGCAAACAAAGCATTTGCAGAAAAACACAACTTTAACTTTCCATTATTAGGGGACTATACAAGTAAAACAATTAGAAATTATGATATTTTAATGCCAGATCTACTACACATTAAAGATTACAATGCAGCAAAGCGTTCTGTGTTTATAATTATGGAAGATGGGAAAATTGGTTACAAATGGGTTTCAGAAGATCCATTGAAAGAACCAAACTATGAAGAGATTAAAAATTTCTTAAAATAAAAAAATTATTCTATTTCTGCAACAACGTCGCCTTTTGCAACAGTTCCAGTTTCTTTTACTTTTATTGTTTTTACAACTCCATCTTTATGAGATTTGATAGCAACTTGCATTTTCATGGATTCCAAAGTACAAACAACATCTCCTTTAGCTACAGAGTCACCTTCTGCAACAGATATTGATACAACTTTTCCAGGAATTTGACTTTTCAAAGCTAGTTGTGCAT
>Ga0257116_1001333_pt1 | contig 16242 bp, 13 predicted proteins | sample SI112_120mmetaG_FD_190150 | JGI IMG/M metagenome (GOLD analysis project Ga0257116, IMG submission 190150) | Marine microbial communities from Saanich Inlet, British Columbia, Canada - SI112_120m | ecosystem: Environmental > Aquatic > Marine > Inlet | place: Canada: British Columbia | collected...
GTAATAAATTTTAGTTTTACCACCTATATTAAACCAATTCTTTTTTTTTAAATCATAATCAAATTTTACATTATCATTAAATTCTGATGATAATTCCTCAAGATTAATATTCATTATAATAATTTAGGTAACTCCCTCATCCATGTTGAAATTGAACCTGCGCCCATTCCAATAACTATTTTTTTTCCATAGATATTATTCTTAATATATTTTGCTAATTGAAATTTATCATCAATTAAAAATACTTTAACTTTTGAATTTTTAATTACTTCTTTGGCAAAATTCAAATAACTAAAACCTAATTTAATTTTTTCTCCAGCAGTATAAATTGGAAATAAAATCACTTTATCTGCACTTTTAAAAGCATACGTAAATTCTTTTTTTAAATCTTTTAATCTCGAAATTCTGTGTGGTTGAAAAATACATACTTTTTCATAACTATCATAGACATTGCTTACTCCATCTAAAACTACCTTTATTTCTGTTGGATGATGCGCATAATCATCAAAAAAATCAACTTTATTGTATGTAAAAATTTTATTAAATCTTCTCTGCACTCCTTTAAAATTTTTTAACCCTTTTTTAATATTAGAAACTGTTAATCCAACAGTGATTGATAACGCTGCAGCTGCAACTGAATTCAAAATATTATGAACACCCAATAAAGGAATTCTAATTTTTTTTATTAGTCTATTTTTTTTATTTGGTAAAGTTATTTTCAGATCAAATTCTGAATATTGTCTAAACTGTTTTATATTTTTTATACAAAAATTTGATTTTGAGTCTAAACCATATGTATAATAATTTTTATTTTCTAAATTTTTGATTAAATTTTTATTATTTTTATCATCCAAACAGATAAATGATTTTCCAAAAGACGGGACTTTATTTACAAATTTAATAAAATATTTATTAAGTTCTTCCATGGAACTATAAAAATCCATGTGTTCTCTATCGATATTAGTTATAATTGAATATGTTGGAGGGATATAAACAAAACTTCCGTCAGATTCATCCGCTTCCAAAATAGACCAATCACTTTTACCTAATTTTGCAGAATTATTAATAGAATTAATTACACCCCCATTAATTATAGTTGGGTCTATTTTAGTTTCCTGAAAAATAGAGGCTATTAATGAAGTTGTGGTTGTTTTCCCATGCGAACCTACAACTACAATATTTTTTGTTAAAGAAACTATGTGTGCCAACATTTCACCTCTTTTATAAATTGGTAATTGTTTTTTTTTGGCCTCAACTAATTCTGGATTATTTTTTTTAATTGCAGAAGAAATAACTACTATTGTTGCTTTGTTAATGTTTTGTTTTTTATGACCAATTGAAATTTTTATTTTTTCTTTCTTTAATCTTTCAATATTTTTATTGTTCACTATATCACTACCCTGAACTTTAAATCCTTTACCTTTCATTATTAGTGATAATCCACTCATTCCAATACCACCAATACCTACAAAGTGTACTATTTCTGATTTTGCTAATTTAATTTTCATTTATAATCTTCAATAAATTTTGATTAACATTATTCCAGGTATTTTGATAATTTAAATTTTTTAAGTTGTTTTTTTTCTCAGAAAAATCATCTTTATTATTCAATATATCTAATAACAAAGTTTCAAATTTTACCTTATCAAAGGTAATTTGATCAATAACCCAACAACAATTCTTATCTTTATAATAATTAGCATTTTTAAGCTGATGATTATCTTTTGATGTTGGCAATGGGATAGCAATAAAAGGAATATTTAAAAGAGAAATTTCTGCTAGGCTTGATGCGCCTGCCCTAGTAATGCATAAATCTGCCTGTTCTAAAAGAACATTTAAATTTTCATCAAAATCAAAAATAATATTTTCAATTTTGTTATCTGTATAAAATTTCTTTAAGAAATTTATGTTTTTTTTATTTGTTTGATGAATAATCTTTAACGGTTTTATTTTAGATATTTTTAAAATTGACTCATGAACTATTTCATCAAATATTTTAGCTCCTTGACTTCCACCAATTATTATAATTGTAAATATTCTATCAACATCAGCTTTATAGTTTATATCAAAATATTTTTTTCTTATTAACGGATGTGATATTTTTAATTTATTTTGGAATTTATCTGGAAAACCAATAACATTACTATCGTAGCATATGATCTTTTCACAAAAATTTAAAAAAAATCTATTTGCTCTTCCAATAATCATATTTGGTTCTAATAAAAAAATTTTTATATTTCTCATTTTTGCAGCTATACATAATGGTAAAGACATATACCCACCCGTTGAAATTAAAATTTCTATTTTTTCTCTTTTTAATAAAAATAAAGATTTTAAAGTTAAAAAAAATACTTTTATGATCGCAAAAGGAAGTAAAATTAATTTATTTAATCTAGGAGTATTGACTACAAAAACTTTATAGATATCACTATCTAAATATTTGTGCCCTCTTAAGTCAGTAGAAATTAGAACATCATATTTGACCTTTAAATGATCATAAATTGTGATTGCTGGCAAAACATGTCCGCCTGACCCCCCTGTAGTAATTAAAATTTTTTTCTTCATTTTTGATGATTTATTTTTCTTTTAGTTAAATTTAAAATTATTCCAGATAATATTGATACACTTACAATCGAAGATCCACCATAACTCAAAAATGGCAATGTCATTCCTGTTGTTGGAAATAATCTAATATTCACCCCAACGTGAATTGTAGCCTGCATTAAAATTAAACTAACGCACCCAATTAAAACTAATTTAATCTTCTCATTCTTTTCATAATTAATTCTTTTAAAAACCATATAAATAAGTGTTAAAAATAATATCAATATTAATATTATTGCAACTACACCAAACTCCTCTGAAATTACTGAAATAATATAATCAGTATGAGCCTCTGGCACTCTATTTTTTAATATACCCTCTCCAATTCCTTTGCCAAAAAAACCTCCACTAGTAATAGATTCAATCGCTTTGTCAGATTGAAAATTATGTGCACCTATATCTCTATTAAAAAAAGAAAAAATTCTGCCTTGTATATAATCAAATTTAGGCACATAAATAATTAAGTAAGCCAAAAGACTTAATACAAATAAAGAAAAACCAAAAAGAAAAAAAATATTAATACCAGAAGTAAAAATTAAAACTGCCCAAGAAAAAACTACAAGTAGTGTTTGACCAATATCAGGCTGCATGATTAATAATAAGGCAATTATAGATATTAAAATTACAGATAATAAATATTTGATATGGAGATTAGAATTTTTATTATTGCAAAGAATAGTGGCCAACATAATAATTAAAAAGGGTTTTAGTATCTCAATCGGTTGGAATCGTGGTAAAGAAAACAAGTCTATCCATCTTTTTGATCCCTTTACCTCGATACCGATAATTGGGACTAGAAACAAAGATATTAAAGCGACAAAAAAAAAAATAATGGAATATCTAAATAATTGTTCAGTATTTATTGAAGAAAAAACAAAAATTATAAATATCCCAATACAAATATAAATTAAATGCTTAAAAAAAAAGAAGTAACTGTTTGTATCTAATTTATCTGAAGCAATTAATGAAGTTGAAACCAACGAAAAGAATAGCCCAATTATAAATAAAAGTGTAATTATTAGAAAAATTGATTTATCAATATTCTTCCACCATTGGTAGTAAAATTTATATAAAAAACTATCGTTTTGCATTAATAAATTTTTTAACTAATTGATTAAAATACTCACCTCTATCTTCAAAATTTTTAAAGCTATCAAATGATGCACCAGCAGGACTAAAAAAAATTATATTTTTTTTTAATTTTTTTTTTCTTATATCTAAGAATATTTCATTTAATATATCTTTTAAATTTTTTACATTTTTAACAAATATTTTATTTTTCAAATTTTTTCTAAATTCTTTATGATTGTCACCAAAAATAAAAGCTTTAAGGTTTTTACAATTTTTTTTTAATAATTTAAATTTATCACCCTTTTTAGGAATACCTCCCAAAATCCAATAAACATTTTTTAAACTTTTTAATAAATTCTCTGATGAAGCAAAACTAGTTGATTTTGAGTCATTAATAACAGTTAATCTTTTATTTTCATAAATAATTTGTTGTCGATATTTTAATCCTTTAAATTTATTCAAGGTTTTAAATAAATCTTTATTACTTAATTTTAATGTTTTCGAAATTTTTAAAATAAAAGATAAATTTTCTTTATTACCAAAGGATAAGAAATATTTATTTTTAAGTTGTTTTAACATTTTATCATTTTTTAATGAGTCAACTTTAATAATCTTTTGTTTAAAATTTTTCTTGTTAATAATTTCATTAATGAGTGGATCATTTTTTTTTACAAATGCTATGGATTTACTTGGTTGAGAAGTTAATAGCTTAAATTTTGCGTTAACATAATTTTTTAAATTTTTATGCCTTTCTAAATGATCTGGGCTTATATTTAATATTACCGCATATTTTGATGTGAATACTTTACTATAATCTAATTGATAGGATGAGGCTTCTATAACAAATACAGTTTTTTTGGTAATTTTTTTTTCAGATAAAACTGGATTTCCAATATTGCCAATTAATCTTGCATCATATTTTTGATCAACCAAAACTTTATGTAAAATTTTAGCTGTAGTAGATTTTCCGTTAGTCCCTGTAATAGTAATACTTCTGTTTTTATAAAACGAATAGAATATATCTAAATCAGTATAGATTTTAGAAGAATTTTTTTTTAAAATTTTAGACAATCTGCAATTTAAAATATCAATTCCTGGACTAATAATAATTTTATCAAATTTAATTTTTGATATTTCTTTAAAATTTTTTAAGCTTTGATTTAGTTTGAAATTAAATTTTTTTTTTATATTGTCGTCAAATAAATAAACTTCAGCTTTATCATTCAAAAATTTATAAGATGAGACACCACTTTTGCCAAGTCCGTATATCAATATTTTTTTTCTTAAAAAAATATTTTTATTTTTTTTCATTATCTTAGTTTTAAAGTAGCTAAACCTATCATTGCTAAAATAATTGAAATAATCCAAAATCTAATAACAATGGTCGATTCTGGCCATCCCTTTTTTTCAAAATGATGATGTATTGGTGCCATCCTAAAAATTCGTTTTCCAGTCAGTTTGAAAGAAATTACTTGAACCATTACTGATACTGCCTCAAGTACAAATAATCCACCTGTTATTGCTAAAACAATTTCATGCTTTGTGATTATTCCAACTGCTCCTAAAGAACCACCAAGAGCTAAAGAACCCGTGTCACCCATAAAAATTTTTGCTGGTGGTGCGTTAAACCATAAAAAACCTAAACATGATCCAATGATAGCTCCACAAAAAATTGAGACCTCACCTGTTCCTTCTATATAAGGAATTTGTAAATAATCTGAAAAAACAATATTTCCAGTTACATAACTTATAAATGCAAAACATCCTGCAACCAAAATTACTGGTACTGTGGCTAATCCATCAAGCCCATCTGTTAGATTTACAGCATTAGAAGATCCAACAATTACAAAGACTGAAAAAGGAATAAAAAACCATCCAAGGTTGATTATTAAATTTTTAAAAAATGGAAAATATAAATTAGTGATTTCTTGATAATTTACAAAATAAACAAAAAAACTTATTCCCAGAATTGTTATCAAAATTTGTGATAATATTTTAAATTTAGATGATATACCTGAAGAATTATTATGTTGTATTTTTTTATAATCATCAAATGCTCCAAGCAAACCAAATGAGATTGTTATATAAATACAAAATAAGATACTAATATTTGATAAATCTCCCCAACATAAAACAGAAACCAATAATCCAAATAAGATAATCACTCCTCCCATTGTTGGGGTACCAATCTTTTTTATAATATGATCTTCTGGTCCATCATCACGTATAGGATCTAAAATTTTTCTATTTGAAAAAAAATTGATAAAAGGTCCTCCAATTAACAAAACAATTGCCAACGAGGTAAATAATGATAATCCGGTTCTAAAAGTTATATATTTAAAAACATTTAAAAAACCAAAAGTATCAACAAAATTTAATAGAAACTGATAAAGCATTTATTTAAAACCTTTTAAATTATTTAATATCTTGTTAAATCCTGTCGCATTTGAGGCCTTAACCATAAGATAATCTTTATTATTTAAATCATTTTTAATCAAATTAATAATTTGAGAATTTGTATTTAAAATTCTGCCTCTTTTTAATTTTGAAATGGAATTAAAGGTATGTAAGATTTTATTTCCTTTAACAAAGACTTTGTCTATTTTGGTGCTGTTAACTATTTTACCAATAGATTGATGAAGTTTTTTAGAATGCTTTCCAAGCTCCAGCATATCGCCAAGAAGTAAATATTTTTTTGATTTTTTTGAGTCTAATTTATCATAATTTAGTATTGCAGATTTAAGAGATAATGGATTTGAGTTATAACTTTCATCAATCAAATTTAAATTTTTATTTTTAAATTTAATTTTTGAAAAATCACCTCTTCCTTCTGGAGTTTTGAAATTGACAAATATATCTTTAGCTAATTTAGATATATCTATAAAAATACTCATTACAGTTAATGTAGCTAAAATATTTTGAATATTGTTTTCAAAGTCATTAGAAATAAAAAAATGAGTTCTTAAATTATTAATTCTAATTATTGCTTTGAATTTTTTACCAGCTTTTTTTATATCTATAAGTTTAACATTTGAGTCTTTTTTTTTGATACTAAATGATAAAAATTTTAGGTTTCTTTTAAGAGTTATTTTTTTATGTAAATTAAAAAACTTATCATCTGCATTTAAAACGATGAAGCCATTATTTTTAGTATTATATATTATCTCTGATTTAGCCAAAGCAATTTGTCTTATATTGCTAAAATTCTTTGCATGGGCATAATTAATATTTGTGATTACACTAACATCTGGTTGAATAATCTTTGATAGAGAGTTAATTTCCCCTTTCTTATCCATACCAATTTCTAAAACTCCATATTGATCTTTTTGATCAATATTAAAAAGGCTTAAAGGAACACCATATTTATTATTGTATGATTTTGGTGACGTACTAACTTTAGATATTTTTTTTAACGAACTACCCAATAATTCTTTTAAGGTAGTTTTTCCGCAACTTCCTGTAATGGCGATAATTTTTGTATTTATATTTTGTCTATAAATTTGTGAACTTTGCGTTAAAAATTTAAGAGTATCTCTAACTTTTATTTGACGTTTAATATTATTGTTTCTGTCAATTTTATTAACTACTGCTATTGATACTTTTTTGTTAAAAGCTTCATTAATAAATTTATTTCCATCATTTTTTTTTCCTTTAATTGCAAAAAAAATATCATCTTTATTTATTTCTTTGGAATTAATTTTTGCCTGATTAAAATAAATTTTAGAAAGTTTTTTTTTTTTTTTTGAAAGCTCGTTAATTATATTTACCTTTAAGTTGTCTGATAAAGATAAATTTTTTTTTTTAATTGCACTTAAAATGTTTTTTTTGTCTGAAAAAAATACTTTTTTTACACCAATTTCTTGAACCGTTTCATGTCCTTTACCAGCTACAAGTAAAATTTCTCCAGTATTTAATTGACTAATTGCCTCAGAAATTGCTTTTGTCCTATTTGTAAACTCCAATATTTTTTGTTTTCTTATTCCCTTTTTTATATCTTTTCTTATTTTACTGGGCAGTTCTAACCTTGGATTGTCGTCAGTAAGATATATTTTATCTGAAAAAATGTCAGCAATCCTTCCCATTTTAACTCTTTTGTCTTGATCTCTATTTCCACCACATCCAAATACTATATTAATCCTATGATTGGGAAACTGCTCCTTTAAATTTTTAAGACAAGTCTTCAAAGCATCTGGTGTATGCGCGTAATCCAAGATTACTTTGGATCTGTTTTTAATCATACCAATTCTTTCAAATCTGCCTTCTACAGATTTAATCTTTGGTATAACTTTAAGTATTTTTTTAATCTCTATATTGCTTTTTTTTGCTGCAATAACTGCCATCAATATATTTTTTAATTGAATTTTTCCGATCAAGTTAAGTTTAATGTTGTGTACTAAATTATTGTGTTTAATTTTTAATAATTGTCCTTCTCCATCAAATTTATGTGATAAAATTTTAAAATTATTTTTTTTATCATTTAACAAACAAAGATTTAAATTTTTATTTATTGTAATTTTTTTAATTTTTTTAAATTCAGGTATTTTTTCATCAATTATAACATTTCCATTTTTTTCAATTAAATGATTAAATAAATACAGTTTAGCTTTTAAGTAATCTTTTATATTTTTGTGATAATCTAAGTGATCTTGTGATAAATTTGTAAATATTCCAGTACTAAAAAATAACCCATCTAGTCTATTTTGGTCCAATCCATGACTAGATGCCTCCATAATGACATTGTTTATATTTTGTTTTTTTAAGTTACATAAAATTTTACTTAATCTAATTGGATCTATTGTTGTATTAGATAAATCTATTTTTAATTTTTTTGCTTTAACCCCTAAAGTTCCAATAGAAGCAACTTTTTTATTATTTAAATATAATATTTGATAATAAAAATCTGCAATCGATGATTTTCCATTAGTTCCGGTAACAGCAATGATATTATTAGGTAAATTATTATAAATTTTAAATGAAACTTCAGCTAGTAACTTTCTAATATTTTTTGATTGAATAAATAGAATACCATTTTTTAACCCATTAATCTTTTTTTCAGTTATAATTATTTTAGCACCATTACGAATTGCAGCTTGTATAAAATCATTACCATCATTTCTATTTCCTTTAATCGCAAAAAAAATATAATTTTTATTTATTTGATTGCTATCAAACGAAATACCTAAAAAAGAAAATTTTTTGTAATTATCATTAATATTTTGAAAGTAATTACCTAGGAGCATGGTTAATTAACTTCTATATATTTTGTGGCTAAAATAGGCCCAATTTTGTCCATTATTTTTCCAGCAACTTCAACTGATGTCCACCCAGCTGTGTTATATAAAGTTCCTTTCCACCCACCTTTTTGATGTCTATATTTATAATAATAATCTTTTGTTTTTTGTGGTGTATCTAACATAACTACAAATACATATTGTGGATTTGAGGTTGGAAATATTGAAGCAAATGTATTTATCTTAGCTTCAGAATAAGAGCCATCTTTTGGCTGATCTGCAGTTCCAGTTTTTCCACCGATCTCATAATTTGGTACATTAGCAAATTTTGCCGTACCCTCTTCTGTGTTCACAATTTTTCTTAAAGCTGTTACTACTTGTTTAGAAACTCCTTTTTTTAGTAATCTATCGCCTTTTTTTATTTTTCTAGTGTTATCTTTAATTAGTGTTGGTTTAATATCAAAACCACCGTTGGATATTACTGCGTAGCCTTTTGCCAACTGAAGAATTGTAGTTGCAATACCGTGACCAAATGAGGCTGTAGCTAGTTTACATTTTCCAAAACTATAGTTTTTTTGTGGAGCTACCTCTTCTATGTCAAAATCAATTGAACTTAATACACCTACTTTTTCTAAAAAAGACTTATGTTTTTCTGGTCCAATTATTTGACCAATTCTAACAGAACCAATATTTCCTGATCTAATTAAAATTTGTTCAGCTGTTAAATCAGATGGTATTTCATTGTCATACTCACCTATTCTATGTTTATCACAACGAATAGATTTTGGTAAATTTAAAAATTCAGTTTCAGGTTCTATCAAATCTTCGTTTAAAGCACTTGCAAATGTAAACACTTTAAAAACAGAACCTAATTCATATGTTCCTTTTGTAACTCTATTAATAAAATTAATGTCAGTTATATTCTGTCTTTCATTTGGATTAAAATCAGGTAATGAAACAATTGAAAGTATATTTCCATTATTTACATTCATCAATATAGCTGCACTACCTTTGCTTCTAAAAATTTCTTGATATTTAATTAACTCTTTTCGTATTAAAAACTGTAAATCTTTATCAACTGTAAGCATAATTGGATTTTTAGATTTTTTTAAAATTCTATTAAATGATTTTTCTAATCCTGAAATTCCATTATTATCATCATCAATCTGGCCAATAGTATGACTAAAAAGATTTTTTTGAGGATAAATTCTTAAAACTCTTTCCTCAGGTTTTATTGATTTATCTCCAAGTTTCATTATTTTTTCATATTTTTCTTCTGAGATTTTCTTTTCCAACCAAAAGAATTTTTTTGTTTCAAGCTGTTTTTTGATCTTACTAAAATCTTTATTTGGAAATATGATATTTAAACTTAGTAAAAGTTTTTTTTTATTAATTACATCAGATGTTTTGATACCTATATCAATTGATTTAACTGTTTTTGCTAAATAATTACCATTTATATCAGTAATATCTGCTCTATAAAGTTTATCATTAAAAATTGGCGTACTGTTAAGATTGTTTATTTTTGATTTTCTTGAACCAAGATGAATTAAATGAATAGCATAAATTAGATAAATAATAAAAAATATAAAAAATATGAAAGCTACTCTATTAAATTGAATATTAAGATTTGTTTCATTTTTTTTATAAATAAAATTATTTCTATAATCTTCAATAATAATTTTTGATCTTGTTTGTTTCATTATTCTTTAGTTATTTTTAAATTCTGAATTTTTTTTTCTTTATCTTGAATTTTAAATATTTTTATATTTTCAATATTTTTTTGTATTAATTCATCTTCAAAATATTGTGATTGATATTCTAATAATTTTTCTGCAGAGCTTAGATAATCATGTTCTAGCTTAATCTTTTCAAATTCAGAATTAAGGACTCTTAGGTTTTCTTTTGATGTAAAAATTTTGTCCTCTGTTTTTTTTGCTGAATTCTTAATTATTGCAGTTGTTAAGATTAATAAAAAAATAACCGCAATTAAGCCAATCTTTTTCACAATTTTTCTCCAAAATTTTCTATTTCAATTAAATTTTTAAATTGTTCATGAATATCTGTTTCAAAATCATAAAAATTTTTTTTTTTTATTACATATCTCAGCTTTGCTGATCTGGAAGGCAAATTTTCATTTATCTCATCTTCTGTGGGAATAATTGCTTTTTTTTCAACCAATTTGAATAAGGTTTCTGCTTGTTCTGTAACAGGCACATATCTTGAAATACTTTTGTTTTCTGAAAGACTTTTAAAAAAATATTTTACAATTTTATCTTCTAGTGAATGAAATGTGACGACTGCCAGAACTCCATCTTTTTTAAGAACTTTAGTTGCATTAATAAGACCAAAAATTAATTCACTAATTTCTTTATTAACAAATATTCTAAGTGCTTGAAAAACTTTTGTTGCACTATTTACTTTAAAGTTTTTTTTTCTTTTTGTTTTGTCTATGATTTTAACAAGAGTTTGTGTATCTATTTTATTTCTTAATCTTTCTTTAATAATATTTTTAGCAATAAATTTACTCTCTTTTTCTTCTCCAAAAAATTTGAATATTTTTTCCAATTCTTTTTCATCAAGTTTATTTATCGCATCTTCAGCTGAATAATTGTTCAAACCCATTTGCATATTTAGGCTACCAACAGACTCAAATGATAATCCTTTTTTGGGATCTTTTATTTGTGTGTATGAATATCCAAGGTCAAAGATTACACCTTTAACTTCCTCATGTTTTAATTTTAGATTGTTAAGCTGACTAAATTTTATATTTTTAAATACAAATCTGTCTCCAAAGTTTTCCTTTATTTGATTTGCTTTTTTTTCACTCTCAATATCTCTATCAAGAGCAATTACTTTAGTATTCTCAAATTCTAATATTTTTTTTGAATAGCCACCTTGACCAAAAGTGCAGTCAATAAATGTGCCACCATATTGAGGGGTAATAATGCTAATAATTTCTTTTAGCAGTACCGGATAATGCTTTTGCACTTTCGGTACTATGGTGGCTTCCATTTATTTCTTCGAAGACCATTAATTTTTTTGTCTTCTTAGGAATGCTGGTATTTCAAGATCATCCTCTTCATCATTTGAAGATAATAATTCCTCTGCACTCGAATTTTCTGCCTCAGAACTAAATAAATCTGGAGCCTCAGAATCAACACCAAATTCTTTTAAATCATTTGAAACATCTTCTTCCATGTTTTCTTCAACCATTGGTTCTTGTGGCTCTTCCATGGCTTCTTGAGTAAATGATTTTTCCATTTCATTTACTAAACTGTCTTCTACAACACTTTGTGTTTCAATGTTTGTATTATGAATGATTTCATCATTAACAACATTAGAATTAGAGGTTTCTTGTTGCTGTTCTTGAACTATCTCATTTTCAAGTTTAAGTGCATTTGCACCATGAGTGACTGGGTTTGAAATTGAGTTAGAAAAGTTGAAAGACGCTGATGATCCCACATTTGTAAAATCTGAATAACCAGGATTTCGATTTTGGATACGATGAACCATGTTTATTACAGATTTAGTTTCTGGTTGTTGACCATCTAAAGAAGTTGCAACAATTGAAACTCTCATTTTACCATCAAGTTCAGAGTCAGTAATAGCACCAATAATTAACTCTGCTTCTGGATCCACTTCAGCTCTTACTTTGTTTACCGCCTCATCTACCTCAAAAAGTTTAAGGTCTTTACCACCAGTAATATTAACCAATAAACCTTTTGCACCTTTAAGAGTGTAGTCATCAATTAATGGATTGCTGACAGCCATGTCTGCTGCCTTTAGAGCTCTACCTTCTCCTTCAGCTTCTCCTGTTCCCATCATTGCTTTACCCATTGATGCCATCACAGTTTCAACATCAGCAAAATCAAGGTTGATTAAACCTGGTCTAACCATTAAATCAGTTATACTTTGAACCCCATGCATTAAAACATTATTTGAAAGATTAAAAGAGTCTTCAAATGTAGTTTGTTCATTTGCTATTTTAAACAAATTTTGATTTGGAATAACTATTATTGTATCAACATGTTTTCTTAATTCTTCCAAACCTTGTTGTGCTCTTCTCATTCTTGAGGGACCTTCATATAAGAATGGTAGAGTTACAACTCCTACAGTTAAAATATTTAATTCTTTTGCAGCTCTAGCAATGACATGAGCAGCACCAGTGCCCGTTCCACCACCCATACCAGCTGCAATAAAAACCATATTTGCACCTTGCAAAGTATTTACAATTTCATTTAAAGATTCATCAGCTGCTGCTTGACCAATATCAAGTTTTGCCCCAGCACCTAAGCCCTTAGTTAAATTTAAACCAATCTGAATTCTTGTTTTGCTTTTACTTAACTTTAAATCCTGAGCATCAGTGTTTACTGCAATAAATTCTACACCTTGTAGATTATTTTCAATCATTTCATTTATTGCGTTTCCACCTGCTCCACCAACGCCCATTACTAGAAGTCGTGGTTGTAATTCTTTAATTTCTGGTGCTTTAAAGTTAATTGTCATCTGCTATTTCCCCTCATTGTTGTTGAAATGTTTTTCCCATTTAAGGTTAGCTCGATTCTGGTTTGCTTTTTTTCTTGCCACTACCTTAAATTTTTCAAACGCTGTTGATTCCCATATTTGGAAAGTTTGACCTTGCCCAACAAACAGCATGCTATTTTTGATTTTTGCATGTTTTAATAATTTTGATGAAAGAGAAATTCTTCCTTCACTATCAAATTGTAAATTTGTACTTTCTGCTAAAATTGATGTTGCAAAAAAATCTCTTTTTTCTTCAAATGGATTTAAAGATTCTATTGCAGAGGAAATTTTTTCAATTCTATCTTGAGAACATGCTTCTATAGATGAATTGTTAAAAGAAGGATAACAAATAACACCATTATATCCTAAGTTTGATAAATGAGATCTAAAACTAGCAGGCACAGACACTCTCCCTTTTTTGTCTAATTTGTTCTCGTAAGTAGATAAAAACATATATTTTATAATTTTTTAATTCCATAATTGGGAATATATGGGAATATATGGGTAAATTTATTTCATGTCAAATACTGATTTTTCACGATTTTTGACTGTTGTTAATAACTTTTTAGTATCAAATGAAATAAGCACATCAAGCTATTAAAAATAATGGCTACGCATCAAATAATTGAAAAAATAGAACAAAATTGATTCAATAATGAATCAAAACGAGAACATTTAATTCAATTAATTTTATGATGTGGATAACTTTGCCAGATAAACTATAAGCCGGGTTCTGTCATTTAAACCTATCATTTCTCTAGGCTTAAGATCACTCTTAAGCTCAAGCAACTAACCCTGATGACTAGCCAAGGATGGCTTTTAGTTTTTCAACAATGTCATCTCTACTTAGTCTTGCTCCCAGTGGGGTTTTCCAGCGTTCATTGTTACCAATAGAACCGGTGTGCTCTTACCACACCTTTTCACCCTTGCCATGTTATGGCGGTTTATTTTCTGTGGCACTATCCCTAGGGTTACCCCCGCCAGGTATTATCTGGCACTGTATCCTTGCGGAGCCCGGACTTTCCTCTTTAATAAATTAAAGCGATAAATCATTTATCTGGCATGTTTAATTTATTATCAAAATATAAAACTGCAAGAAAAAATAATTTATTTTTTAAGTATATTTTGGCTTATAAGCAAACATTCTTGATCAATCTTACCATTTACGATCTCTGGTCTAAATCTTCGTTGAAAAGCTTTTGAAATGATTTGATCAAAGCTTATGTGATTGAAATTTGAATTGTATAAAAATTTTTTTTGATATCCGATTTTAAATAAATTAGTAAGAAATAAATTTTTTTCTTTACTGCTAGTTTTTAAATTTCTATTTTTTATTAATTTATTTTGATTTAAATTATGCCAATACCCTATTTTTTTTTTTGATAATAGTTTCCATGGAAATTTTTCACCAGGATCTTTTTTTCTTTCTGGAGCAATGTCCGAATGTCCTAAAACATTTTTTGAATTAATCTTATATTTTTTGATCAAAAATTTACTTAATCTAATTAATGTTCTTAACTGAATTTTAGAAAATTTTTTATAATTAATGTCGTGACCTGGATTGACAATTTCAATACCAATAGAGTCTTTATTTAAAGAGCTATAATTTTTCCAAATAGACTTTCCTGCATGCCATGCAGTATATAAATCTGGAACTAAAGTTATTATTTCTCCATTTTGTTTGATTAAATAATGAGCACTCACTCTAGATTTGATATCTGTAAGTCTTTCTATGGCGGCTTTTTCTGTCTTCATTCCGGTGTAATGAAAAATCAAAAACTTTATCTGATTAGGTTTTTTTTTTTTTGGATCAAAGTTTGGAGAATAGTTTAATGTAGTTTTTATAGCCATTTTTGGGTCATATTTAACGCTTAATCTAGATTTACATTATTACATTATGTACTATATAATCTATTCAATAATGAAAAAAGTTTTCACAATTTCAGTACTATCTCTCTTTATTTTTGCCAGTGCATTTGCTGGAGATGATGGTGAGCTAAATCTTTCTAAAAAATCAAAACCAGTTAAAGATTGTTTTGAACCAATTAATCGAGTTACATTTGCATTAAATATGGGCTTAGATAAAGTTATTTTTAAACCAGTTGCTAAAGGTTATCGAGTTTTACCCTCACCAGTTAGAACTGGTGTTAGTAACGCACTAGACAATCTATCTAGTCTAGTCACCATCCCAAACAATATTTTACAAGGTGAAATAAAAAAAGCAGGAGTGAATACTGGAAGGTTTGCAGTTAACACAACAATTGGTATTCTGGGAATATTTGATGTAGCAGAAAAGATGGGTTTTCCAGAATATGAAAAAGAAGATTATGGTCAAACACTTGGCGCTTTAGGAGTAGGTCCTGGGTGCTATTTGGTTTTACCTGTTATTGGACCATCAACTGTAAGAGATACCGCAGGATCCTTTATAAATATAATGGGCGGTGATCCTTGGTACAACGCATCTATGAACGGTAACAATGAATACTTAAGTGAGTCAACTTATCTTGCATCAAGAGTTTTGGGTGGAATAGATTTTAGAGCAAAGAATATTGATTCTTTAGAGAACTTAGAAAAAAATTCCATGGATCTTTATGCTTCATTTAGAAGTTTATATTTACAAGACAGACAACAAAAAATCTTAAATTCAAAAGCGACCACTGAAACGATGGATGATGGAGACTGGGAAGAAATAGACTCTCAATAACTAAGTTAAAAATATGAAAAAGATTTTTACTTTTGTTGTATTAATATTAATTTCTTTTAACTTTAATAATAAAGCATTCTCAATCGAAGCAGATGTGTTTATTCA
>Ga0257116_1001336_pt1 | contig 16186 bp, 14 predicted proteins | sample SI112_120mmetaG_FD_190150 | JGI IMG/M metagenome (GOLD analysis project Ga0257116, IMG submission 190150) | Marine microbial communities from Saanich Inlet, British Columbia, Canada - SI112_120m | ecosystem: Environmental > Aquatic > Marine > Inlet | place: Canada: British Columbia | collected...
TCAAAGAGATTTCGATTATCTTTGTGGATATCATTTGCATCGACTTCGTATTTTGAAAGCTCTTTGGCGGTATCTACTGGACCTCTAGCTCTAGCTTTTCTTTTTCTTTTACGTTTTTTCTTTCCAAAACCAAAATTTAACTTGGGAGCTGCACTTGCTGTTACCCCCTGAGATTCAACCTTTTGGATAACTTTTTTCAAATTTTCTTTGGCCTTTTTGGGATCGATTTTTTCATCTTCTGGAAGTAAATTTCCAAATCCCATGCCTTTAAAGCTTGAAATTCCGGCGTCTTTCATTCCCTTTCTTACAGCGGCTGCGATAGAATCTTGAGCAAGGCCTTTTCTAAAATCAAGAGAAACTGGTTTTCCATAATGATCTTCAAGCATTCCTTCGGCTTTTGCTCTTCTTATTGCAGCATTTAATGAACTTATTCCCCCAACATCACTAGAGCTTAGCTTCCCTTTAGCAAGTCCATCAACTGCTGTTTTAGTTGAGCCAATTGATTTCATACTTCCTAAGTCCAGGTCCAAATCGCTAAAGTATCCCGATTGGTCATCTAAGGTGTAGCAAGAATCTGTTTTTTTACACTCGCAATCTGCATCCCCTTTCATATTTGCATCGGCACAGGCACCAAAGTCTGCTACAAGCTCTTTTGAACCGTCTTTATCTTCAGCATCGCCCGCAGCTCGATCATGCTTAGTTTTCTCGGCTTTGGTCGTAGTTTTCCCGTCATTATTAGCAGCATCACTTTTCATTTTCTGTAGATCTGCGATTATTTTATCGTAAGTTTTCAGGCGCTTTTGCATTTTACTTTGTTCTACTCCTAGAACAACATTTCCTGCCGTCATTATTAGCATTAATGCAATATAATATCCTAGCCTTGAATAAGGATTGACCATTAAGGCTGTTACAGCAGCCGTGACAGGTTTTTGAAGCATCATAAATGCCGCTGCTCCAATACCGATAACTGAAGGACCAAAAGAATCCATGAGTTGTCCAAAGGATTGTCCATTAGCCGTGTCTTCATCTTTGGGGCCACTATCAGCATTTGCAGCATAATCATCTGATGTTAATTTTTCTGAGTCTCCAGTAGTTTCCCCAGCTGCATGAGCTGAAGCTAAAACAAATTGAGAAAATAAATTTACTGTAGTTTTAAAAATTGAAGAGACACTCTCTATGTCTTGGGGCCTAGAAATTGCAAAGGCTTCTTCGTATACTTCATAATCATCAATTGACATACTTGTATTTTTCCCTTGAATATATCTTTGGTATTCAAGAGACCTAATAATATTAGCAACAGGTTTTTTCTCTTCAAATGAATCTTTATCAAAATAATGAGTTCCCTTACTTTCAAGAACTCTAAAAAGTGTCTTGTCATCCTGGACTAGAAAAAGTTTTCTATCTTTCGGATTTTCATAAGAGGCTGCAGATGCTGCGACACAAGCTGCTCCAGCCGCTGCTTCTTTTGCATTATCCACTGCCTCATTAATCCAACCATAAACTGGAGTTTTATTTTTTGCAATCATAACAATTAGTACAACCATAGCAACTGCATAGACTGCAGTAAAAACACCCGTGATAATCTCTCTTGCAATTAATGCATTAGCAGCCTGCTTATTGACATCTCTAGCAGTTTTTAAAGCTTCAATTTGTCCATCGTAATCACCATAAGTATTAGTAGTTACTTTCTTTGTATAAATTTGAGTTTTATCCTTCACTGCAATGGTATAGACAATCATAGTTACAAGTTCAGCAATAATATGAGCAAGGGCCCCAAAAGCATATATAGCAACATCAGGAGTAGTACTCCATACAGCTTGACATTTAAATACAATAGTCAAACCAACAAATACATTTAAAAGCATTGTGATTACTGATATTACGGCTCCTGCACCGTGAGCATCACCAGCATTATCAACTTTATACTCAGTAGTTTTATTCCCGTTGGCATCAGTTGTAGTCGTTCCACTTCCTGAGTCGTCATTAGTACCAGCATAGGCCGTACTCTGCAGACCCACACCAATTTGAATGGTGAGAATCATCACTAGAAAATTTTTCATTAGCTTTAGCACACTACACCTCTGTTCACAGTGCTAATCGACTAAAAATGCTGACAAGTTAAATAAAAGAATTTGACTATTTTGTTTCTTCTAAAAGCTTCGGGTAAGAATTGAGATAGCGAATATGAATCGCCTCAAAAAGGTTCCTATCACTTGATTGAATATCATTTACTTTCATTTTGAGACCTTTTAAGTGATCTTTTTCACTCAACTTCTTAAGCTTGAAGTTGTTTGCTTTCGAAGGAGAACCTCCACCAAAATTGAAATCGAGCCCGCCAGAACCTCCGGTACCCGCAGATCCTGAGGTTTTGCCTTTTATATTTTCAGCTGCTTTTTTCATATTCTCGACGGCCTTTTTGGCATCAATTTTTCCATCATCATCTGGAAGAAGACTTCCAAATTTATATCCGCCAAGTCCTCCTGAGCCAGAGCTGGCCGCGGCCCTTTTAACTTTGGCCTGCATTCCTGCAATAAAGCTATCAGTAGCACTCTTATAATTTTGAGCACCGCCTGTTAAATCACCCAACACCTTATCTGCGGTATCGGCAACACCTTTTCTCGCCCTCAATGCATTTTTACCTAAATTAGAGCCAGTGGTATTAGCACCTGACAGATTCCCCGACCCAAGATCATCAACGAAATCTTCAGTGCCATTTATTGTACTCATAGCAAGATCTGGCATCTCAAAACCGGTGAAAGACGATTTTGGCATAGATACAGTGGCGCACGAATCACTTGTTACACAATCACAATTTTCATCAACATCGAGACCATCGTCTACACAATAAGCTTTCGAAGCAGAAGTTCCTGCCCCCGAGAGCCCTGGATCAATTGATCTTGAGTGCTGCTCTTTTGTTGTTCCCTCTACCATATTATTTCCACCAAGTTTTGAGAGATCATCTATGATGGCCTGGTATTGTGCGATTCTTTTTTTAACTTTTTTCTTTTCTATGGCAATGGGAATTTCAGTCAGAAATGCCAATGCGCTAACTCCACCAAAGAGAGCAATTCTAATGGCCGGCGTATTCAGACCTTTAATTACTGTTCCCGCCAGTTGCGGAATAAGCATGCCAATAATACCTGTTACAGGTAATATGAGTGAGGTCACAGTATTTTTTATGGTTCCCCAATTTGAAGGTTTCTCATCTGCCGAAACCACTGACTGAGCATAGACATTGGGAATAATAAACTGAGAATGAAAAACTCGAAGTCCCTTCATCGCTGTAGTCACAAAATCATTTTGCTTACCCACAATATTTAATTCACCAAATATTTCTTGGTGTTCTTTAAATTCTTCAATAGTTGAAGAGCTAATCTCTCCCCTGACATATTTCAAATCTTCCAAATAAATATAATAACTTTCTGAAAAGTTTTCATCGCCACTTCCGGTATGCTTCAGCTCAAGTGATCTCAAATAACTATGGAATTGCTTTATATCTTTCTTATGCTGATACTTAGCATCTCCATCCCCGTCAAATTGATCGCTATCAAGGCCTTCATCTGAAAAATCGACTCCGTCATTGTCGAAACCAGTATCATTTCCTGCATCGGCTCCGCCACCTCCAGCACCTGCATCGGCTCCAGCACCTGCATCGGCTCCACCACCTCCAGCACCTGCATCGGCTCCACCACCAGCATCAGCTCCACCAGCATTGGGAACTCCAGCATCCGCAGCTGGTTTATCTTTTAAAAATTCTGAATTTTTATTTTCTTTAAAAGCTGAGCCATCTTTTTTTACCGCATCCTCTCCACCCGCCATTTCTTGTGCCAGGTTGCAGGTGCTAATTTCCGCTTTTAGTTTAATTTGCTTTGACGCATCTTCTGCTGCAGTCCCGGGATTTAATTTAGCCGCATTTGATTGAACAGTTTCGATTATCGCCAATATTGTCGCCACAAGATAGCCAGCACCCGCAACTGCAGCAATGACTTGTTTTGTGGTTAGGTATTTTACTGTCTCTTCATTGATTCCTTTACCGGACTCAAGGGCAGTTTTTTGCAGTTCCATATCCATGCTCGAGGAAATTTTTATTTTCTTTTCAAAAACCTCTGTCATATTGCCAAGTTTTTTTTGATAGGCAAAGTTAGCGACAATTTCTGCGATTATATGGGCAAGACCTGTTCCTGCATAGACTGCAATAGAAGGAATGGTTAGAAGTCCTGGGCATTTAAATAATATAGTTGTCCCAATAAAGGAGTTTATGGCAAAAATAATCCAGTTCATCACAGAGGCCGCAATGTCAGCTCCTTGAGCATCGGCCATATCATATGTGTAGGTCGCGCCCCCGGCCTCATCTTCTGTCATCTCAATATCTTCAGAGTCAAAGGCAGCTTCTGGTGTTGGATCGGCAGCCGCAAAAGCTTGGCCTCCCAATGCAAGTTGAGAGCAAAGAATTGTCATTAGAATTGATCTAAGAATAGATGAAAGTACTACTAACTTCCCTATTTTAAATAAGCGCATAAATCCCTCGCACATACTATTCGGTAGTTAGTAGAAAAAAATAAAATGAGTTTTTAGATTATGATCTCTGAGTATGAAAGATGGTTATTATGCCAGCACTAGATTCACTCTAGCACTGGCAATGGTAATTTATCTTATCTACGCTTGCACTTTGGAGAACCTTTATAAACGGTTAATTTATCCCCTCTCTTACACGCCTTCGATGAAGGTTTGTAGTAATTTTTTGAACTACCTTTAGATCCCTTAGAACCTTTAGATCCTTTTTGGCCCGGTGCCTTGGGAAGAATCCCAGCCTTTTTTACCGTTTTAATACCTTTAGCAGTCAATACCTTAACCTTATAACAATAGACATCGCCTCGCTTACCATTAGACTTTGTAGAGCCCATCATAAACCAACCCTGACTACAAGAAAGAGATCTTGCCTTTGCTTTTGCTGCCCCTGAGCCTTGGCAATAAACTGAACCATAACCAAACTTACTATTTCTTTTAGTTATACTTCCTTTCATTCTAAAGACTCCATCACAACGCAGACGATTTCCTCTTCCACCAGCGACAAACATTCCTTTAGAACTTTTAATGCTCTGGTAAATCGCTCTTTCTTCAACCTTTATAATTGCATCAGCAATAATCAATTCAAGAAAGGCATGACTTTTTAGTGGTACTAAAACCCCTAAAAATATAACAAGTAGTGCACGAAACATTTTCTCTCCCCCTAGTTTGAGCAAATATTATTTACTAAATTCTCCCATACTTTCGGAATATTTTTTCAGCATTTTAGTACTGAATGATACTATATGACTTCAGCGCTTATAATTTCCGAGAGATAAAAGAATATATTAATATAAATAAATAAAGATCATTTAGATTAAATAAAATTGAGTGTTGACACAAAACTTAGTCAAAACGAAGTAGCTTATTCGACTTTAAAGTCTTTGAGTAAACTGCCCATATTTGTTTTTATGGGTTTGTTTCCCGCAGGCTTTGTTTTCACTTTTGGCGGCTCACTACTTTCTGTAACATATTCACTGTATTTTGGTAGATCGGGCTTATAAATTATGCGATCTAAATGTCGGATGTAATTAGACCAGTTGCCGTCTAGTGTATCATTTTGTTTGATCGTTTCAATGGTATTCATTTTCGAGTCCATCAAATCAATCAGAGAAACTAAAAAAGCTTCAGAGGTTTGAGGAATTTTTGGTGAACCATATTCAAATTCACCGTGGTGAGAGATGACAATGTGTTTGAGATGCATTTTTGTATCTCTGGGAAAGTTCTCTATTTTTACAGCAAACCTTTCAACCAACTCTACTGCCCCAACAAGATGGCCTACCATTTTTCCTTCGTCCGTGTATTCAACACTAACCCCGGAGGTGAGCTCAAAAACTTTGCAAAGATCGTGGATAATAGCGCCGGCAACGACGAAATTTTTATTAACCTGGTAATGAGCTGAAAGTGACTCTGCCAGTGTGGCGCAACTTAGGATGTGCTCGAGCAGTCCCGATTGGTAGGCGTGGTGAATAGTTTTACCGGCTGACCAAAAGTGAAGTCTTTCTTTTATAGTGGAGTCATTTAAAATGAGGCCCAAAAGATCTTTGATATAGACATCGTCGAGCCTTTCAACAATGGCCAGGAGGTCCCCGTACATTTTTTCAGGGTCAAACTCAGATTTTATGGTGAAATCTGATAAATCCACGCTTTCTTCGGCGAGCCTTTCAATTTTTGAAATTACAAATTGTTTGCGATTTTGGTAGAGATTGATCTTACCGGCTGCCTGGACAAAATCTCCACGGCTAATGTGAGAGGCGACTTTGGAGGCATTGGCCCACATTCTGGTTTCGATATCCCCTGTTGCATCAGATAAAATGAGATTGAGATAACTCTTCCCATCCCTGCCTTGGGCCAAATTGATATATTTGACGGCGAAAATTGAGTTAACATCGTCTTTGGGGGCTAGATTTTTTACAAACTGAGTTTTCTTTGAATTCATAGCCACCTATAGTGCCAGGCAACCCTGGTTTGGACAAGATGAAATGTGGCGCTTTTCAGCTTAATATGGCATAGTTGGCCAAATCAGATTAGTTAATAGTGCGGAGCGTTCAATAGGCTCCCGATTTTTCGTCAAAAAGGGTTTAAGATGGCCAAGTTTAAGGTAGCAATTAATGGGATGGGTCGAATTGGTAGAACTATCCTAAGAGAGTGGATTAACAGAGAAATCGACGAGTTTGATATCGTTGCAGTTAACAACCCTGGCAAAATGAAATCCCATGCCCATCTAGTAAAATACGATTCAGTTCACGGAGTTTTTAAAGGTGAGGTTAGACTTGATGATGACATCCTTACTGTTAAAGGTAGAAAAGTTAAATTTTACAAAATTAAAAAACCTGACGAAATTCCTTGGAGTGACCAAGAAGTAGATATTGTGATCGATGGTACTGGAGTTTTTAAGGACCAAGAAAAACTCTCAGGTCACCTCGGTGGCACTGTTAAAAAAGTTATTATGTGCGCTCCTGGTAAAGATCTTGATGCCACATTTGTGATGGGAATTAACAATCAAGAATATAAGCCGGGTGAGCACCACATTGTATCTAACGCAAGTTGTACAACTAATTGTCTAGCTCCAGTGGCAAAAGTTCTTCACGAAAAATTTGGTATTGAAAGTGGGCTGATGACAACAATTCACGCCTATACAGGGGATCAAAATATCCTCGATGCCTCACACAGAGACTATAGAAGAGGAAGAGCTGCTGCTCTTTCTATGATTCCTACAACTACAGGAGCTGCAAAGGCCCTGGGACTCGTAATCCCTGAGCTTCTAGGAAAAATGGATGGCTACGCGGTTAGAGTTCCAACTGCTGATGTTTCCATGGTTGATTTAACAGTTTGCCTGGAAAAAGAAGCAACCGTTGAGGAAATCAATGATGCCATGATGGAATACTCAAAAGAACAACTTAAAGGGGTTCTTGGCTACAACGATCTTCCACTTGTTAGTATCGATTTTACAGGAACAAGAGAGTCCTCAATTTTTGATGCCGGCATGACAAATGTCCTAGGGAAAACGGCCAAGATTGTTGCCTGGTATGACAATGAAGTAGGTTTTTCAAATAGAGTTTTAGATCTAGCAGCTTATATGGGAGCAAGATTGTAAATGGCATTAAAAACAATCGAACAAGCAGACTTTAAAGACAAAAGGGTTTTGGCCCGCTTTGATTTTAATGTTCCGCTAACAAAAGAGACTGACGATAGTGGGGCCCGCGTGATCACGGATAGCACCAGAATTGATTTGGCCTTACCCTCAATTAAATACATTCTTGAAAGTGGCGCCAGAAAAATTATTCTGTGTTCACACCTGGGAAGACCCAAAGGCAAAATCAATAAGAAGTTTTCTCTTGAGCCAGTGGCAAGATACCTGGCTGTTGCGCTCGGTATGGAAGTGATTCTGACTGAAACGGCAATTGATGACAATGTAGATACTCTTTTAGGACTTCCGGATACAAAAATCGTACTTTTGGAAAATTTGCGTTTTCACGAAGATGAAGAAAAAAATGGAGCAGACTTTGCAGCAAAGCTTGCAAGCTACGCCGATATATACGTCAACGACGCCTTTGGAGCCGCTCACAGAAAGCATGCCTCCACTTATGGCATCAATACTCATTTTAAAAACAAGGCCTACGCTGGATTTTTATTTGCCAAAGAAGTCAGCGAAATTTCTAAGCTTATGGGAAGACCAGAAAAACCTTTTATGGCCATCATCGGTGGTGCAAAGGTTTCTGATAAAATTAAAACCATTGAAAAACTCATGGTATGTGTGGATAAAATTTTTATTGGCGGAGCCATGGCCTATCCCTTCTTAAAAGCAAAGGGCTTTGAAGTAGGAAAATCTCTTTGCGGAGATGAAGATGTGGCGCTAGCGAAGAGGATACTCTCCCAAGATAAGGGAAAAAAAATCACCCTTCCTGTTGATCATATTGTCAGTACCGATTTTGAGGGGGATCCCTCCACTACGGCCGGCACTGACATTGACGAAAATATGATGGGACTCGACATTGGTCCCGCTACTATGAATCAGTACCGCGAACAATTATTAACTGCCAAAACTATATTTTGGAATGGTCCCATGGGGATATTTGAAAATGAGAAATATGCTAAGGGAACTTTCACCATTGCCCAGACATTGTCTGAGAGCACTGCCTTCACAGTAGTGGGTGGAGGAGACTCGGTTTCGGCCTTAAAGAAATCGGGCTTAAGTGATAAAATTTCCCATGTTTCCACTGGTGGTGGTGCCAGCCTTGAATATATTGAATCCGGAGATTTACCAGGGCTTTTCGCCCTCAAATTTGGAGTAAAATCATGAGCACAAAACGCTATATTGTCGGCAACTGGAAAATGAATCACAGCTTAAAAGAGCTAGATGCTTTTTGGTCACAATTAAAGTCGACTGACTTCACCAAATTTGAATCAAATGCCTGGATCGCCCCTCAAGGCATTCATCTCAGCAAATGTCTGGAAATGGCAGGTAGTGGCATAAAGCTTGGTGCACAAAACTGCCACCACAAGCTTAGTGGCGCTTTTACCGGTGAAGCATCTCCTTCGGCACTTAAAGATATGGGCGCAGAGTTCGTCATCATTGGTCACTCAGAAAGAAGGGCCATATTTAATGAATCCCACGAAGAATTAAACCTCAAAGTAAAAACGGCCCTAGAGCTTGGCCTTAAAGTCATATTCTGTGTCGGTGAAACACTGCAAGAAAGAAATGAAGGCAGAGTCTTTGCCGTCAACCAAAATCAAATCCACCAAGGCCTTAAAGGAATTGATCCCAGTAAACTTGGCTCCCTTCTCGTTGCCTACGAGCCAGTTTGGGCGATTGGAACGGGCGTCACAGCGAGTCCAGAGCAAGCTGAAGAAGTTCACCATTTTCTTAGAGAGCTTCTAGGTAAGTTTCTAGGCCGTAACTCTATTCCCCTTCTCTACGGCGGCAGCGTAAAGCCAGCTAATATCAAGGACTTACTTAGTAAGCCTAATATTGACGGTGGACTTGTGGGCGGAGCGAGCCTCAAAGCCTCCGACTTTTTAAAGTTGGTTGAAGCGGCGGGCTAATTTTGCCATAATAGGTAATCTTTTGTACGGTTACCGGGTTTTTAAAAATTATATATTTAAAGGTTATCCATGATTACTGCACTTACTATTTTTCACGCTATTTTATCCGTTCTTTTAATTGTGCTCGTTTTACTACAATTTGGTAAAGGTGCAGAGTTAGGTGCAACGATGGGTGGTGGTGGTGGCGCTTCTCAAAATGTTTTCTCTAGCTCTCAGCAGGGAAATATTTTTTCTAAGGCCACAACAGGACTTGCTGCTCTTTTTCTAATTAATTCAGTTCTACTGTCTGTAATGATCGCAAAAGAATCAAAGAATTCGATCTTTGATGGTGAAGCACCGGTATCAGCACCTCTTAACAGAGATGCAGAGAAAGCTGCTGCAAAAGCAAAAGAGCCAGCTACAAAGCCAGAAGCAGCAAAAGAAACAGAAACTACAAAGTAAATTTTACCATTACCAGGGCCCGCTCAATGTGGGCCTTTTTTTTTAAGGAGTTTAGCTTTGAGAGACACATCTTCTAAGCTCATCGAAAAAGAATTCGCCCACCTCGATACCTTATACTTTAATAGCGCCTATTTTGGACCATCTCCCTATCGTGCTAAACAAAAAGTGGCCAACGCCCTTTTTAAAGAACTAGATCCTTCCTTTTTTCCTTACAACACATGGATGGGATTTGCCGATCGAACTAGGGCGAATATTGCAAACCTACTTCAAGTGGATATGGCAGATATCACCCACTCCACTTCTTCATCAGATGTGCTGACTCTTATCTCACTAGGTTTCCCCTTTAAAAAAGGTGACGTTGTCACTGCTGTTGATGGTGACTACCCCAGCAATATCCTCACTTGGATGCTCGCTGAAGAAAGAGGAAGATGTAAATTTCAACTTCTCCCAAAGTCTCTACATATCGATGCGAAGTCCATTGAAGAAAAGCTAGATAAAAACTGCAAAATATTTTCTATTTCCCATGTTGCTTTTGATACAGGAAGAAGATGTGATCTTATGGCCATTGGCAAAATGTTAAAAAGCCGAGGGATATTATTTGTAGTTGATGCTACCCAGTCACTAGGTGGACTCAGAATTTCAAAAGAAGAACTTGAATATATAGATGTTCTAGCTTGCTCTTCATATAAATGGCTTCTAGGGCCATACGGTCACGCCTTCGGCTACTTTTCAAAAGCGGCTCAAGAGATTATTGAGTACAACAATGCCAATTGGGTAAAAAGCCCAAACTCAAAAGACTCTGGAGATCTTCTCAACTACTCTACGAAAACAGTGAGAGGGGCAAGAAAATACGACAGAGGTGAGCCTGCCAATATGTTAGTCAATGCCTGCCTTGATGCATCTCTAGAGTTTTTGCAATCAGTGGGTCTTGAAGAAATAGAAAATCACAACAGAGAAGTAAGGGATCATTTTCTCCAAAACTACCCTAAGAAAAAATATCAATTAATTACTCCAACTGAAGGTATGGGAAATATCATCAGTATTAAAAGTAAGGGCCAAATTGATGTGGAAGCACTCGAGCGCGAGCTGAAATACCACAATATCGACGTCTCTGTGAGAGAAGGAAAACTCAGGCTTTCTTTTCATTTGTTTAATAATATTGAACAAGTTGAAACCCTGATAAGGGCGATGGATCTTTAAGCGCTTTTTTTCTTCTTAGTTGATTTTTTCTTCTTTTTATTTTCTTCAAGTAATTTGATTCTCCCAAAATCTTTGGATTCAGATAATGGCAGGCTTTTGTGGGGCTGACAGGGATCAAAATCTTCAGGAAGAGACACATTGGGAAGATCCCCCCTATCCTTGAGTCCATGAACATGCTTTACAAAAATATCAAATAATGTGGGGTCAACTTTTTTGCCTTTGGCATTGGCCATAATAGAGAGGGCCTCTTCAGTAGAAACGACCTCGTGATAAGAGCGCTTTGTTGTAATGGCATCAAAGAAATCAGCAATGGCCGTGATTCTGGCCAGAAGATGAATTTCATCTCCCTGAAGTTTGCTAGGATAGCCAGTGCCATTGAAATTTTCATGATGTTCGAAAATAACCCTTCCTAAAACCTCTACATTTATTTCACCGTCACAACATGTACCCTCATCGTGCAGAAGATCAAATCCGTACTTTGGGTGTTTTTTAATTTGGTCAAACTGATCGTCAGTTAACTGACCTGGGTTATTAATTATATCAGTTGGAATTTTGATTTTTCCAAGATCGTGTAGGAGACCTCCCATTCCAGCTTGAACAAGCTCCTTTCTTGTAGCATCCGGCTTATATGATTTATACAAGGACATGGAGTACATCCCTACATTCATTGAATGATCGTAAGTATAAAAATCGTGAAAACTTAACTCTCCAATAAGATTTTGTAATTTATCAACAGAGTAGTCTTCAAGAACATCAACCATAGATTCAACGCTTTCCTTACAGCCATCAATTGCATCATTGAGAACCTCTGTAGAGAAGTCTTTATCTGGAGAAAAAAGAGTTTCAAGATGTTGGATCGCTGCATCTTTTATGACCTTAGCTTTCTCTACATCTTCAAAACTATCGCTCTTAGTAATACTCTTCATGAATGCAGATCTTTGGTCTTCAGGAATATAGAGCTGCTGGTATTTGCCCTTAAGTTTAAATAGGTCTGATTTTGTTAAAATATCCCCTGTAGGAAAAATTCTCACAAATTTTTCATTTGTTGAGGCAGATGAATTCACAAAGAGATCATAGGGAATAGGAACACCCGTCATTATCAATTTCAAATCAATTGTAAAGAAACTCTTTATCATTATGAAGTCCCACACCCATCTATACTGCATTCCTTTTCGTCAGTCATAGAAGGGTTCTTGAAACAATTGTGGAACTATTTTTTCTTAATTGGGCCTTGCTTTCAAGGACTTAGATTAAGTCCGACTAAAGCCATTGGGGAACTAAATAATATTGATTACAAAGGAAATTGTAGTTAATTGTATTCTAGTACTATTTGAGAGCAAGTTGCTTGCAATTTGCCTCCAATATAAACCCGGTAATTGAGGCTTTCATTTATTGTCACTGAGATAATTTTAGTGAGATATCCATAGTTGCCATATAATTGATTCGTACGAGCTCTAAGTGATCTATAGGCCAATGGACCTACACCGAATTGGCAGACAATAGATCTAAGCTCGGTACCTTCATATAGAACTTCTTCTGCTGGACAGTTTGCAAAGACAGATGATGAAGTCAGTAGTACTAATAAAACTAAGATCGTTTTCATATTTTTATCCCTGTAGGTAAAAGAGAATTATAAAGGATCGAGGTAGAAACAAGTAGAGCTTTGAATTTATTACATGCAAAGTGGTGGCTGCTAAGTAGTGAAAAAAAGAGGGCCAATACTGGCCCTCAAACATATATATATAAACCCCGTACTGTGTCTAGCAGTATTAATCAGTATCAATTTAGTAACATCCACTGGTAGATGAATCACTTGTACAGTAGGCCCTATTATGTGCAACCTGAAGGCTACCAAAGATCAGACAGGTTCCTAAAATTTTTGCGATAGTTGATTCCATAATCACCCCACGTTCAGAAGTTTGTTATGGATTAATAATGAGTCAGGCCGGGATTTTGGGCCAATTTTTCGAATAATTGGATACTTATAAAATTCAGTAGTACCTACAAAATGTCGCAAATGGGCATATTAGTAGTCGTTTTATTTATAGAGCTCTCACTAACTGCCCGGTACCTGGTAAGAAAAAAGAAAATGAGTTTAGATAAAAGTCAAAGCATTTGTACTAACACAATAGTATCGAACACTTGGCTTAATCATCCATTTGATTTTTGAGTTTTATATCAAATTTTCCCACTTTAGCTTCTTCCCACTTATGAAGATCTCTTTCAGCTTTAAATGAAAGCCCAGATTGTACAAGCCTGGCATCCAAACCTTTGTGGTGTTTTGCTAGTTGAAGATCAACAATCAACTTATTTCTCTTTTTCTCTTTTCGTAAAGAGCGAAGAACTAAGTCCTTTCTTTGTAATTCTAAATGGCGTTTTTCATTTTCATCGTGGGAAAGGGTAAGGTCATTAAAGTAAATCTGTGTAGTGACCTCTTTATAACCAGTTTTCGAAATCTTAAAATGAATATGGGGTGGTCTCCACCAACTTTTAATAACTCCTGAAGGATAAGCTGGAGGAAGAATAGTTTTGAAAGCATACCTGCCGTGCTTATCTGTCTTGGCTACACCGTAGTACTGAAACTTGGGGTCTCTTGGCCCTAAGTCATAGGCCTTATCTCCAGGGTGTTGATAGCGCCCAAAATGACAGGCTTGCCACACTTCGACCCTTGCACCGGCCACAATTTTTCCAAGATGATCTCTCACCTCACCAATAAGATAGACTTTATTTCCGTCAGCTTCAGCGACCAGGCCTTTAATCATAGTGAGGTCATTATTAAAGTCATCGTTGTACATATTATTTCTGTAGCCCTTAGGCGGATAGTAAGGACCCTCTATTTGCTTAGGAGTTGTGTCTTTTGAAAATGCATTGGGAATTAAAAGCTTGGCTGAAGCTGCACCTGTGGCCAAAACTGCCAGTGATTTTCTCAAAAATCCTCGTCTGTTACTATCTGTATCCATCCTATCCTCCAAATGACTATGCTAAATTCTGCTTTGTAAGCTGACCTAGATCAACTTACATCTCATGACTTAAGTATCTCTTAATCTTTCCAGCTAAATAGGAGTTTGGTAAAGCATAGCGCCGAGATAGAGCTCAACTTTTCATCTCCCTACCCGGAAGATACAATCCCAGCACAAATCATACGGGAGAGATTTATGAAACTTTTAGCGATCTTTTTATTATTATTTTCCTTTAATAGCTTTGCCTGCAAAATGACTGCAATGGGTGGCTCTTATGTCAAAACCAAGGCCATAGCAGAAGCACTACTTAAGCTTCCAAAATATAAATTTCACACAATTGAATTAATCGATTACGCCTGGGCAAAAAACTCTGTCTACGTTTCCAAAGGAAGTGGCAGAACTTACGATTGCACTCGTCTCGACTTTTCTTTTACTGTAAAAGCAAATTGCGACTCATCAGTAAAACTTGAAGCTGAAAAAGACTGCAAGTAGGCACAGTCTCAAGATGACCCGAGTTTCTTACTTCATTTAGAATGATGAATGTGGTGATGTGAAATAATTCACCAAAAAATTTTATGGCCTCTACTTTCAGAGAAATCAACTTCGCAGCGGTTTTGCATCTCAGCACCGGTAAAATACTCATAGGTTTTATATGATTAAAAAATGGAAAGTATTAGAAAGAGAAGATATTTCTCCTAGCAAATGGTTTCCACTTGAAAAACAAAAAGTGCAACTTCCTAGCGGAACTTTATTAGATGATTACTACATAGGGCGCTTGGGAAATGTAGCGATGATTATTCCTGTCACTAGTGAGGGGGAGATTGTTTTTGTTAAACAGTATAAAAATGGAGTTGGAGAGATCGCACTAGAGCTGCCCGCTGGGTATATTGAAAAAGATCAAACCCCTCTTGAAGCAGCTCAGGCAGAACTTGCCCAGGAAACAGGCATAGAGAGTCCAGGAATTGAGTATATTGGTGAATTGTGGACCAGCCCAACTAAGATAGACACAAAAGTTTTTGGTTTTATAGTTAAAGATGCTGTGATTACTTGCGGGCAAAACCTTGATGTCACTGAAGAAATTGAGATCAAACGAATTTCAATTAAAAAAGAATTAGACCAGTATATTTTAAGTGGTGAAATAAACTGCTCAGATACATTAGCACTTCTTCATCTTGCTAAAATTAAATATCCCCAAATATTTTCTAGGTAAAATTCATCTCCAGCACATTTGTCAATCATTGCATTTTTTTGAAGAACCCAGGATAATATAACTGTAAAACAAATATACTCAGGGATGGCATTTTGGAAGCAAATGAGATTAGTGAAAAATACTTTTCATTTTTAAGTGATTTTAAAACTCTTTCTATGGCAACACTTTCAGAAGTAGGAAAGCCTCATCTTAGCTATTGTCCTTTCGTGTTTGCCCCCGAGTCTTCTGAAGTTTTTATTCTTATTAGTGAAATAGCAGAGCACACTAAAAATATTCTCTTTCATCCTAAATTAACTTTGATGCTAATTGAAGATGAGTCTAAATCTCAGAAAATGTTTGCACGGAAAAGATTAACATTATTCTGTAGTGCTACTCAGGTTGAAAGAGATGATGGCCGCTATGAAAAAGTCATTGGGAATCTTAAAGATCGTCACGGTGAAATTATAAGCACTCTATCATCTATGAGCGACTTCAGACTTTTTTGTCTTTGTCCCCTGAATGCCAGAATGGTCCTTGGCTTTGGTGAGGCCTATCACTCTTCAACAGGAAGGCCTGATGACTTGGCCCCCTTGAGAAGGGGGCACGGGAAAAAAAACTGAGGCCTTGCAAATATTTTAATTTAATAAATAGTAATAGTTTGAAATCATCCAAAATTTCCTGCACATAATTAAAGTTACTAAGTAACCAGTAAAAACCCGGCAAAGTAAAATCGCATCATAGGGAGTTTAGGAAAATTTTGACGGCCTCTGTTCCGAAACTATTG
>Ga0257116_1001337_pt1 | contig 16146 bp, 19 predicted proteins | sample SI112_120mmetaG_FD_190150 | JGI IMG/M metagenome (GOLD analysis project Ga0257116, IMG submission 190150) | Marine microbial communities from Saanich Inlet, British Columbia, Canada - SI112_120m | ecosystem: Environmental > Aquatic > Marine > Inlet | place: Canada: British Columbia | collected...
GCGAAAGTAGCAAGGGCCACGCGTCCAAGTTCTACATTAAATACGGCATTAGGAGAAGATATTTCTTTATTAAAGTAAAGACTTAAACCAAACAAAGAAACGGTCTGCCCATTGTTATCTTTTATTATATCGATCTTTGTCAGCGCATTCTTACTGTTCCAGGTTCAACCTATCATCGCGAGATATATACTGCCATGGTATGGAAGCACTCCGGCAGTCTGGACGACTTGTATGCTTTTTTTTCAAGTGGGGCTGCTGTTCGGGTATGCTTATGCCCACTTGCTAACGAAGATAGCAAAACCTAAACACCAGGCGTTGATCCATCTCATCCTGCTTTTTCTTTCAATCCTGAGTCTACCGATTACACCGGACGACAGCTGGAAGCCAATGGCTGGCCAATCTCCATTCATGAGCATCATCACGCTCCTTATAACTACCGTAGGGATCCCATATTTCCTTATTGCGTCTTCATCTCCTCTGTTTCAACACTGGTTTAGTCGCATTTATCCCGACCGCTCTCCCTATCGTCTATATGCTCTCTCCAATGCAGGATCTCTTCTGGGGTTATTTACTTATCCATTTCTTGTTGAACCTCTTTTAACACTGAAAGACCAGACACTCTCATGGACAGTGGGATATGGATTCTATATAGTGGCCTGCTTGTGGTGTGCTTTCTTTCTATTCCGCATGACATCTCATAAGAGCAAAAAACTGATTGAGCGGAAAAAGGAAGAAAAAGTAGCTTTTGAATGGGTTCTTTGGCTGCTTCTTGCTGCCTGTGGCTCCACTCTTTTTTTGGCAGTTACTAACCAAATGTGCCAGGATATAGCAGTCGTGCCTTTCCTTTGGATCATTCCTCTCAGCATTTATCTCCTCTCTTACATATTCTGTTTTAATAATCCACGCTGGTACAGGCGAAGTTTCTGGATACCTGTGTTGGTGGTTGTCATGTTTCCTTTCGTTTATCTTCTGACTAGAGATCCTGATATACGCTTGCAAATTCTCATCTATTGCGTAGTTCTGTTCTCCTGTTGTGTGATCTGTCACGGGGAGCTGTATCGGCTCAAACCTCCAAACAGCCGTCTCACATTCTTCTATCTCATTATCACTCTAGGGGGGGCTTTCGGTGGTTTCCTTGTTAATATAGCGGCTCCTCTCACTCTGAAAGGGTACTGGGAACTCCATGGAAGCCTGATCTTTACGGTGGTACTTGCAGGAATATGCATCTTTGTGAGGAGGAATGGAAAGGTAAAGACACCCTTTCCCAGGAAGAGAGCGATTCTGTGGGTCGCAGCTGTTATCCTTCTGGCCTATGTTCTCGGTACTGATATCCTTGAAAAACAGAAAGGTTCCTTAACTATCCGGCGCAACTTCTATGGCATCCTCCGGGTTTTTGAGGAAGAAAAGGGGACTAAAGAGCACCGGTACTCACTGTACCATGGCAATGTTGAGCATGGCAATCAGTATCTGAATTGCCCCGAGAGGCCAACTACATATTACGGGTATGAAAGCAGTATCGGGATTGCCATTCGAGAACATCCTGAGCGTTCACAGGGCCTTCGCGTCGGTGTGGTCGGGTTGGGAGCGGGAGTTATAGCTGCTTACTCCAGGCAGGTCGATAGCTTCGTTTTCTACGAGATCAATCCGCAGGTTGAGGCTATTGCCCGTAAGTATTTCAGCTATCTTAAAAAATGCAAAGGAAAGGTTGATGTCGTTATTGGAGATGCCCGTATATCACTGGAGAGAGAGTTGCTCAATCAAGGACCGCTGAGGTACGATATTCTGGCTCTGGATGCTTTTAGCGGGGATGCAATTCCCATTCATCTTTTGACCAGAGAAGCCTTTGACCTGTATTGGAAGCATCTTAAGTCTGATGGTATACTGGCTATTCATATCTCAAATGCTTATCTTGACTTGAAACCGGTTGTCAAAGCACTGGCCCGTGAAAGTGGAATGAGAACAATTTTGATTGAGGACGATGGAAACTATTTTACAGAGGACGGTAACGATTGGGTTTTAGTAACAAGTAATAAAAACTTCTTACTCAAGGAGTCGGTCAGCAGTAAAATATCGCCTTGGGGACCAAATTCTAAACAGGTGTTTTGGACAGACAATTACAGCAACCTTTTGTCCGTGCTTAAATAACGCTAAAGAGCTTCGTCAGTAACATCCTCTTTTTCTGCCTACTGCATACTTTAACTGTGACTTGTTCTCAAATTCCTCAATCGTTTTTATGCTCTTTCCCCTTGATATCAACAATACATAGCTTTATCATCCCGTTTTATTCAATTCTTAAAACATAAGACTTTTCCACATAGGGTAAGCGGTTAAGTTGTCTTTAATAAAGTTTGTATTTGCATGGATGTGAAGCTGTTAGCAAATATTATTATTCTCAAACAAGTAATAATATTAACATTTTATTTTTGTACATTTAAAGCTAAGGAGACCTTGGCCGGATTATTTTATAATATTTCTACGTGAAAAATAGTTGTAAAGTAATATAAACATGAATATCATAGTTTCAGTATGATTATAAATTTTTAAAATTGATTTGAGGTAAAAGAATGAATAATTTATATACTGCAGTAATTAAACAAGAAGATGATTGCTGGATTGGGTGGATTGAAGAGATACCAGGAGTTAATTGCCAGGAAAAATCACGAGAAGAATTAATGGAAACTTTAAAAGTTACTCTAGAGGAAGCTTTGGAATTTAATCGGCAAGACGCAATTACAGCAGCAGGTTCTAACTACTATGAAGAACAAATAGTATTATGAAACGTAATGCATTAATAAAATTCATGAAGTCAAATGGTTGTGAACTTGTTAGAGAAGGTGGACGGCATTCGTGGTGGATCAATCCTGAAATGAATAAACGATCAGCCGTTCCCAGACATACTGAAATTAAAGATAATCTGGTTAGGAAAATATGTAAAGACCTTGGGATAAAATCTATAAAATAAATATAGCAAACTCATTAAGGAGGCTATTTTTTAGAAAAAGTTGCTCTTCTTCGCCTGCCCTGTAAAAACTGAAGTTATTTCACCGGGGTCCTTCCTTTTCTCGCTTCTATATTCTTTTTCTGTCACCCGCTCCTTGCAACTTGCAACCCATAATTTCTAAATTATTTTATCGGTCTTTATCTGCGAAAATCTGTGTCCTATTAATCCCTCAATCCTTTTATCCGTATTTGTCCTTGTCCTCGGTGCTTTTTGTCCGGGGGAAGTGCTCGGCGTATTCTGTCCGGGGAGTGAAAATCTGTGGCTAAAATTCTCATTTTCTTTCCTCTGCGTTCTTAGCGTCTTAGCGTGAGTTCATCATTTCAAATCTTCAATCATAAATCCTTTTTACCCTTGACTTCAATAATCTATAACTTTATCATCACATCTTGTTCAATTTTTAAAACATAATGCTATACCACAGAATATATTGTGGTAAAAATTATCTTATATAAAGTGCTGAATTCAACGAGGAAGTGCAACACATAAGTTAAAGACCTGTAAAGGTGTTTTAAACTTCAGGCACTTCCGTGGTCTACTATTTAAAAGAAATTCAATACGAGCAAGTTCCAGGTAACTGAGTTTAGCAAAATCTGTCTTCTTGGGCAAGTAACGCCTTACAAGACCGATAGAGTTTTCAACTGAGCCTTTTTCCCAACTGCAATACGGGTTGCAAAAATACGACTTAGTTGAAAGACGTTCGTTTGTTATTTTATGATCAACATTCTCTGAACCATTGTCGTACGTAATAGTTCTTCTTAGATGTTTTGGATAATCTATTAGACGAGAATGAATTGCATTAGAGAAATTTAGAGAAGTTCTCCTAAAAAGCTTCTCCAATAATAGAAAACGACTTTTTCTTTCAACCATGACGGCTATGGCGAATTTACTTTGACGCGAGACCATAGTGTCTGCCTTCCAATGGCCAGGTTGAATACGCTTTTCGATATGTTTTGGACGCTCTTCTATAGATATACGCTCAGGAATATGGCTTTTCTTATGTTTTCTTGAGTGTCCACGGTTGTGGCGTTTTTTGTGAGCTCTTACTAGATAAGTAATAAGAGCGTGCTGTTTACGAGTATGCTTATCATAAATATATTGATATATCTCCTCATGGGAGATAGCGAGTTTAGGATAATATGTAGGTAAGCTACCAGCGATTAGTTCTGGAGACCATCCAATTTTAAGTTTCTCTATTACAAATGTGCGAACAGTTGAATTCTTAAGTCTTTGTCGTTTCCCAGATAAATGTTTACGTGATTTTGCTCTGAGGTTTGCTTTGTGTGGCAAGTATACATCGTAAGCGGGAGAACTGTTACGTTTTAGTTCTCTTTAAATAGTACTTTTGTTGCGATTAATCATTTTGGCAATATTGTTCAATGAATTTCCTTGAGCGCGAAGTACTGCTATTTTATCTCTCTCTTCGCTTGAGAGATGTTTATAATTACGTTTGAGGTTTGTTTCCATACACATAGAATAAATTATTATTCCATGTGTTGCACTTCCTCATTGAACTCAGCAGTTTGTTTTTCATGATTTTTATAAATAATTAGAGGAGGGTTACAAAGTGAGAATAAAGATTTTAGTGTTGATGATTTGCTGTTCTTTTCTGGTTATTTCGGATGTGTATGCAGTATCAAGGTCAAAACTGAATGAGAGAATAGAAACGGCCAATACTTATCTTGAGGAGGCAATGGAGATCTCTGATACGAAGATACCAGCATCCCTTTTGCGAAAGAGCCATGGTATTGTAATAATACATCAGTATAAGATTGGGTTTATTTTTGGAATTAAGGGTGGTAAAGGAGTGGCGTTGCAGAGAGATAAAAAAACCGGTAAATGGAGTGCTCCTTCATTTGTTACCAGCGGTGAGGGAAGTGCTGGACTACAGGCTGGAATACAAGGAATTGATACGATACTTTTGATAATGAATAAGAACGGTTTGGAGTCTCTGCTGAAGGCGAAGTGTAAATTGGGTCTTGATGCGTCTGCTGCAGCAGGGCCTTATGGAAGGGATGCAGAGGCAAAGATAGGGCCTGATACCGCTTTTCTGGTCTACTCAACTGCTAACGGGCTTTTCGCTGGCCTATCAGTGGAAGGTGGGATTTTAACACAGGATAATAGTGCTAATGAGAAGTTTTATGGATTAGAGGAGGTGACCGTAAAAGAAATATTTAATAATGATGTCGCAGTACCTGACGAGGCAAAAGAGCTGATCAAGTTATTGGAAAAATATAGTAAAGAGACAGAATAGGTGTGTTGTTAGTAAATGGGCGGTGTTTGTTTATTAGTTTCTTGAAGTGATTTGTTAAAAGTTGAGACCTGACTCCGGGAACTTCTGATAAAGTTCTGTACAACGGTATGTAATTACATTATAAGTACATACAGTTGGTATAAATTAAAGAAAGGTACGTTTATGGCAAATCTTGTAAGAATAGGTAATTCACAGGGAATCAGAATTCCAAAAGCTCTCATAGAACAAGCACATCTCGAAGGTAAAGAGCTGGAATTTCAAATAGTTAAAGATGGTTTATTGGTCTCTCCGAGCAAAAAACCACGAGAAGGCTGGAAGGAGGCTATAGAAGCCTCATTGACAGCTCATGGAAAAGAACCTCAGGATAGTGAATGGTTAGATGCCTCCCTGACATCTGACGAAGAATGGGAGTGGTAATGCTGAAAATATCACGTTTCCAGGTGTGGCTTGTTCAGCTCAACCCAACCAAGGGAAAAGAGATTCATAAAACGAGGCCATGTGTAGTGGTGTCTCCTGAAGAAATGGCGACTTTATCCACAATTATTGTGGCTCCGATGACAACAAAAGGCTTTGATTATCCATTCCGCGTAGGATGTCGGTTTCAAGGCAAAAAGGGCTTAATTTTACTAGACCAGATCAGGGCAGTAGATAAATCTCGTTTGGAAAAGCGTTTGGGAGTTCTTAGTAAATCTATACAAATGGAATTGTGTTTGCGCCTTCAAGAAATGTTTGCATATTGAAATCCCTTAATTTTTATCTGCTTTTCTCTGCGTCTTAGCGACTTTGCGTGAGTTCATCTTGCCTTTCCTATTTCTCAATTCTTCAGACATAAAAAAGGTTACAAAAAAATAATAGACATTATATGCATGAAATAGTAAAAGTATGCATAAGGAGGTCGTAATGAGGACTACACTTGATTTACCGGAAGAATTAATGCAGGAGGCAATGGAAACTGCTCATGTTAAGACAAAGACAAACGTGATTATCCTTGCTCTAAAAGACTTGATCAGAAAATCAAAAATTTCCGGTCTGAAGAAGTTTAAGGGAAAAGTTGATCTGGACATTGATCTGGATTTACTCAGAGGTCGTTAATGCATATGTTGCAAAAAAACGTGGGAATTAGAAACTATGAGTACTGACTTAACCTTTTCTGGCTTCTTGCTTCCTCTTTTCAGTTTTTGTTAACTGCCTACTGCATATTGTTCTCAATCCCTACCTGCCCGCTAGTTTGCAGACTGTGTCACAATTATAAAAACGCACTTAATGTCATTCTGAACGAAGTGAAGAATCTAATGTCTACAATAGGTTACAAAATCAAGATTCTTCGGTTAAAGCTTCAAAATGACATTGTGACACCGCCTCTTGTTGGGCGGGAATTCCTCAATCTATCAACTCATACCTCGTAACCCATGTTTTGCAATCCCCAATCCCTCAATAGTTTCACTCTTTTTCCCCTTGACTTATATCGTGCCATACGTACAATGTACATATGGATCAGTTGGGGTTTGAGTGGGATGACAAAAAGGAAAAGGCCAATATTAAAAAGCATGGTATTTCCTTTGATGAAGCAAGCACTGCTTTCTATGATGAGAATGCCATTCAGTTCTTTGATCCGGATCATTCAGAGGGAGAAGATCGTTTCATTCTTCTCGGGATAAGTTTCAAATTAAAGGTCCTCGTTGTCTGTCACTGTTTTAGAAAAGAAGAGACTGCTGTTCGAATAATTTCAGCCAGGAAGGCGGACAGAGACGAGGAAAAGGAGTATTGGAGGTTAAGAAAATGAAAAACCATTACGATTTTTCCAAAATGAAGGGGCGTAAGAACCCTTACATTAAATATCTGAAGCAACCGGTGACTATGCGGTTGGATCGTGACACCGTTGCATATTTCAAGTCTATGGCAGAAGAAGCAGGTATTCCCTATCAGAGCCTGATCAATCTTTATCTTCGGGACTGCGCGATAAATCATCGTAAGCTTAAAATGAAATGGGCTTCGTGAAAAGGCTGAACAAACCCGACTCAAAAAAGAGGAAAGTGGTTTTTGTCATTTGACAACTAATACCTCGAAACCCGCAACTTGTAACTTGCAACTCATTTAAAACACATACTATTACAATATGCAAACAGACTATTCAAACATTCCCAATAAGCTTGAGCTTCATTACCGTTTTACTGACGATGACCATACAATGGATGCGATTATCAGAAATAGTTGTGAGAGAGAGTTGCTGGCCATTGTTAATGAAATTGCTTCATTATTAGAAGTAGATATAACTATTGAAACGGAAGCCTCTCGTAATGGTGGTCCCAATGAGTTATGGACACTTGTTTCAGAAAACAGATATGTGACAGGTGTTATAATCGGCATACTAATAAATGTTTTATCAAGATGCTTGACAACAGATCGCGAATTATCTGATCTGCCAAAGCAAGAATTAAAATTAAAAATTGAGAAATTAAAAAAAGGACTGAAGGAGAGTAAAGACGAAAAACCGAATATCAATCCTGAAGATTCGATTACCGCATTTAACGGTAATAATAAAATAATAAAATACAAATCAAATTTTTATCAAAGCCTCAATGAATATGCTAAAGTTACACAAGTAACTACCGTCCTGTTATCACATGAAAACCAACCAATAATCGATCCTACCGTTATAGAGAGAGAAGACTTTGATAAATTTATTCTCAGAACAGACGAATTACCATCGGTGCTGGATGAGAATGCTACTATAGAAATCATATCTCCTGTATTGAACAAGGGAAAATACAGTTGGAAGGGTGTTTATAAGGGAGAGGTAATTCCTTTCTCTTTGAGGGATAATGAATTTAAAGATCACGTAATTAACCGTGATATTCAATTTAAAAACGGCACATGTATTGATTGTGTTTTAGAGATTTCAAGAAAGAAGAGTAATTTGGGTGAAATTCAAAATTCAGGATATACGGTAATGACCGTTCTGCGGAAACATGATGAAGGCACTACAACGGAAACTCCACAAGGCAAAAGATATAGAATAAAAAACGAAATGGAAACAAAACAACTAAAATTATTTTAAGAGTTAAGCAATTCGCAAAGCCTAACTCGCAACCCGTAATCCGTAATCCCTAAATTCTAAAATTCTAAAATTCTAAAATTCTAAAATTCCTCCCTGTCCGCCAGTTTGTTAGGCGGGAATCCTAATCCTTGCCTCTTTTCTTTGTTTTTAACCTCAGTATATCCGTGAAAATCTGTGGCCAAATTTATCTTCTTTCTTTCCTTTGCGTCCTTCTTTTCTTTTGTCTTTAACCTTAGTGTTAATTCGTGAAATTCGTGTCCTATTAATTTCTTTCAATCGTAATTTTGTTCTTCCATTTTCGGACTTCTTGATACGAGGAAACAACTGACACCTTCTTTTGTAAGCCCTTATTTATTGGACATTTAAAAATCAATCAAATCTGTCGTAAGTCCTGATTTTTCCACTTGATTTTGGTGTCTAACCTCACTATTATACCGCTAGTAACCGCACGTCCTACAAATTGATTACTATCAGATGATAGATATACTTTTCATAAATTAAGTTTATTATTACAGGGAAGTAAATGAATGAACTTTTCCACTGCCGTACCAAAAAGAGTATCTGGCTTTTCTGAATACAATTATAACCGTGTAACAGTGGCGATATGCAGAAACATTGTAACGATCAATTAGACCATAGTTAGACATAGAAAGTTCAAAATGAAAATAATTAATGTTCTTGAAAAACGAAGCAACGCTCCAGAAGATGAAAAAGTTAAAATTGAACTAAAGTTGTATTCACTTGCAGATGATATTGAGAAACAAGCAAGAAATCATCTAAAACGTGTCGGATCAATATTGCCGGAATTTGATCTACACGATGAATCACATAGTGAGAAGGTTATTGAAAACATAGAAGAATTGATTGGTGACGAGCAGCTTAATAAGCTTTCAATCTATGAATTGTTTTTTCTCCATCTTTCTGCATTTTTACACGATTGTGCTATGGCTCCAGCAGAGTGGGAGATAACGCTGTTGAAAATGACAGAAGGAACAGAGTTATATTATGAAAATGAGTATTCAGTAAAACATGACCTGAAAGTGCCTTTACAACTGTCTAAGGTGATTACATTAATAAATGATAATAAACCTAATCTCTATATTGATTTTAAAGAACCTTCAAAGTGGCTTTTTTGTCCTGTGTTGGAGAAAGATCTGATTACAGAGTTATCAGAATTATTTATTGATTATCAAATATTTCGGAATGGATATAGCGACCAATTAAGAAAAATTAAATCTATAGAGGATTTTAAATCTTTAAATAAATCAATTCGAATAAGCTTTATTCGATGCAATCATCATCTTCGTATTGAGAAATATATAAAAAATCTTTCAAAAAAGTTTGAACAAACATTTGAACAAGCCGCTTGGGGAAAAAAGCTTTCACACGATTTAGCCCTTATATGTCGTGCTCATGGAGAAAATATCTCTTTTATTGAAGGATTAGATGTCGATTCTCAGTATTATGGGCAAGAGTCGGCAAATTTGCAGTTTGTTGCTATAATGCTTCGTTTGGGGGATATTATTCATTTTAGTTTTGATCGAGCACCTTTAGAAATTCGTACTTCAAAATTATTCCAATCTGAGTACAGTTTCCAACAATGGGCAATAAAAAATAATGGTGTAAATTATTCTATTCAAAAAGGAACCGTTTCATTCAAGGCATATTGTGATAATCCAGAAGACTATTTCAAACTTCATGAATACCTTAATTTGATTGAGGTTGAAATCCAAAATTACTACCGTTATGAAAGAAAATGGGAAAATAAATACATTCCTGACCTATCGGAGAAAATAATCAGAGATGGAGTGAAAAATGATGAAGACGTTTTCTATCCAGTATGTGGGCTTCATTTTACTCTCAATCAGAAACAAATAATTGAACTTCTTATGGGTGTTGGACTTTATAAAGATAAATATGCATGTATTCGTGAACTTTATCAAAACGCACTCGATGCTTGCCGATGCATTCAAGGTTTACTGAAGACCGAAAATAAAAGTGGGCATTGCATTATTGAATTTGGCCTACTCCGCGAAGATGATAAAGTCTACCTTTACTGCCATGACAATGGGATTGGAATGACCAAAAACATAATTGAAAATTATCTTCTTCAGATTGGCAATTCTTACTATAACTCTCCAGAGTTCTATAGAAAACAAGCTGAATGGGATGGTAACTTTACACCCACATCTCAATTCGGGATTGGTATACTCTCTTGTTTTATGATTGGACGGCATATTGAAATAACGACAAAAACACCCAACAGTGAGATTGTTGCCTGTGCTATTGATGGTCCACATGAGAGCTTTTATTATAAAACTATTAATAAGCTGGATGAAGAAAAGATAGGAAGTTCTGGAACAATCGTAAAGGTATTATTATTCGATGAGGTTTTAAAAGAGCTGTCAGATAGAAAACTTGAGAAGCTTGGCCTGTTACTTCTAAACCCTCATTCTCAACATGGTGAAGATTATAAAAATTACAACTGTTATTTTGAGAACTGGACTAATCATTTATTCAAAAAAGTTAATGAAATAGTTGGTGTACCTTTTCCAAAAGTTTTGGTTCAAATATCTCAAGAAAATGGTGAAAAGATTGAAATAATTTCAAAACCATATCTATTCAAACATAATAAGCTAGGATTAGTAGATAGTGATTTAGATTTTGTTGATTATTCTATTCGACGGCGATTTGTCGAGACACGTCAATACCTCTATTCTGAAATTATAGATCACATAGAATTCTATATAATATTTGTTGAGTTAGAGGGTATCAATTACAGTACAATCTTACAGTTACCCAAACCAGATTTCCCGTATGAAGATAAGGACGCTTTAGACACAATTCCAAAATTTGGCTGTAATGGGCTCTGCATTGATGGCATTAAAATTGGAGATAATTTGGGGGGTAGCAGGGAGGAGTTCTATTATCTATCGGCTCTTCAAAGGATTGGAGTTATAAATTTTGTCGGCTCTAAGAGGCCTCAACTTTCTGTTGACCGCAGGGGAATTACCTCTTGGCCAGAACATCTTGATGAAGATCTCGAAAAACTAACAAAAAAACTTCTTGAAGCAATACTAGAACAAGTAAATGAGCATATAAGTAAATATCAGCTTTCTCCTGATTCTAAAGAGGTTAATCTGATTTGGAAATATCTTTTCAGTACTATAAGTTTCGGAAATACAGTTTATATTGATGAATTAGCTGCATCTCAATATGGAGAAATACAGTGGAACGAGTTTGATTCAATACTTGAAGAAAAGATTTCAATTAATGAGTTTATAAAAAAGTCTGAAACAAAAATTGTTTCTCCTAATAATGTGGCCTTTCAATAATTACTAAAAATATGATTTATGGTAAATTACTGGCTGCAAGTAATATTAAAGTTATAGATAATACGATTGAAGTCAAAAGTAAAGATTTCTATAAGATAACTTCACTTCGTGGAAAATCTATAATTGATGAGTATGAAACATTAATATGCGCAGATCATTGGGAAGGAGAAAAAGCAGAATACGATATCATATCTAATTTGTTGCCAGTAATCCCCAAGCGTCTTTTTGACGCTTATTTAAAAGATCACGAGCAAGCAGAAATGTGTTCACAAAGAGGAAAACTTGTTTACCGTTTAGAAAATGGACTTACAGCATTTTTTAAACAAAATCCATTGTTGATTAATGAGAACATTGGGATCTTCTGTGTCAAGAATCATTTCACTAAACAAAAGACCAATAGTGTTTATAATTTTGAGAGAAGGCGTGCGCCTTTTCATCTCCATGAAATAAATCAATTTGAAGATATGTCAAAGAACAAAAAGCATAAAGTTCTTTTTGTTTTTATAGCTCAAAGAAAGTTAACGATAGATGAAGAAAAAGAGTTAAATAATTTGAAGGATAAAGATATCAACTATGTGAAAGGTGTTAGAGAAGGATGGAGTCTTCTCTTCACCGGAATGAAGGAACATAATGTAATTATTAAACCAGGTATTCATAAAAGGGATGATATGGTAAATGAGATTCCATTTTCATTTTGGGACACATTTCGAGAAAATGAGTTTTTCTTCCTTGATGGTACTCCAATGAAACAAGTATGAAAAATATAATAAATAAACCCAGCGATCATAATAAAACCGCACCGCTGATTTAAATATTAGAATGCATAGGTACGAAGAAACCAAAGTCTCTTAAGACAACTTTTCTACATATCCTAATAGTAAAAAGGGTCAGTCCTCGCATTTAAGCATTTGTAGTATTCCTTGCTGTGTGCAGAACCATGGACAGACACAAGGGCAAACGTGTCAAATCTCCCCTTGACTGCATTAGTACAAATATTCTTAGATTGTCAAGTAAGCAAGTCAAAACAGGTAATAAATTATCTTCCCCATTCTGGCCATAAACCTAAACAAACCAAACCCGTTATAACTAAACCTAAAAACTCTACCTCTCCTTTTTCTTGCTCCCCGCCTGAATGATGAGGTCGCCCGCCCGGATGAATCCGTTCGGACAGGGGCAGGGACAAGCAAGGGGTCACTGGTTCGAGTCCGGTATCACCCATATTGCAAATCGGGGGACACCATATCTATTTATTTGACAAACTCTTCAATCTATCATGTCAGCCTTTAATAAAGACAGAGTCATTCTTCAATTCTTGTTTATCCTGACAAACCTGTCTAAGATGATTTTCTCTACGCAGCCGTATGTATCAATGGGACTTAGGAAGTATTTCAAAAACTTTTCTAAAAAATATTTGACAAAATTAAGTTAGACGATAGAATGCATACCGACTGGTAGGTATATTATAAAAATGATCAATAAACCATCAAAAAAAGAGGCATTACTCAATTCAGCCCAGGATTTAATGCTCGAAAAGGGGTTTGTCGCAACTTCCGTGGATGAGATCTGTTGCTCATCGGAGACTACTAAGGGCAGTTTCTTTCATTATTTTAAGAGCAAGGAAGAGTTGGGGAAGGAGCTTGTTGAGCGATTTGCTCAAAGTGTCCGTGGTTTCATGGAAGAGGCGTTATTGTCAGCAGGAGACGATCCCCTGGATCGTGTCTATGCCCTGATTGATGTTTTCATAAAATCATCCGAGCATCCGGAATTTAAAGGCTGCCTTGTGGGAATGTTTTCTCAGGAATTGTCAAAGACGCATCCGGAAATCATGGCCATTTGCACAAAAAGCTTTGAGGGTGCAACCGATATTATTAAGGAAAATTTAAGTCAGGCGAAAATTAAATATGCGCCGAAAGCGTCTTTTGATGCGGATAGTCTGGCAGAGCATTTTATCGCCATAAGTCAGGGCTCAATGATCATGATGAAGGCACAACAGGATCGGTCTATTATTAAAAAGAACTTAATGCATTTTAAACAGTACTTAAACTATCTTTTTGGGAAATAGTATTAAGGAAATTTTTTCAACCCACACACATACCAACCGGTTGGTATGTGTGTGGGTTATGAGAGGATGGAGGTGATATTTATGGATGCCTGAATTGGAATAAACATTTTATTTAACCATTTTTTTCTTATCGAATTTAAGGACCTTGTCTGGTTCTAACTTAAAAAAAGAAGGAGTATTTAATTATGTCTAATAATGAAAATCCGTCAAATGCATGTCAAACTTCAGAGGAATCAGAATGTCCTGTTGAAAAATCGATCGAACAGGGATGTTGCCCGGTTGAATCAGCAACCAAAATGTGGCAGAGCGCCTTCTTTATTGCGATGAAGGAAACCAAAGTTGACATCCTGAAGGAAAAAATCAGAGCAACCTGGGGACCTATGTTGGACAAAGGAGCAGATGCAACGGTGGAAGCTATGGGCATTTATTGGGAGTCTGTTTTATCACAGGCAAAAGCGAAGGCGAGCTTCCAGGAAAACATAAATAATATCTGCCAATCAGCTCACAAATAGTATAGAGGTTAAAATATTTACTTCCTGAAGGAATTGCTGAGGTCTTTAAAGGCCCCGGCAATTCCCAGGAGAAACTTTAATTACGACATTTTATTTAAGGTGAAAAAATGATTAATACAGAAACAGTTTTAGATGAAGAAACATGCGCAAAACGGATGAAGGAGGTTTCCCCGGACAAACAGCGCCGAGGACATACGCCTGATTATGGTAATTCCCGTTTATTCCAACCGATAGTAGAGAGTCTGCCTCTAGAGAGGATAAGACGGTCACTCTCTTTTTTAATCAGCAAATATACTTATGAATTCAAATTCAAAACAGGATATTTTGCTGATATACCCATTCCAAAATGGTTTTAGGTCTTTGAACTAATTATTTGAAAATTTTCAATCAACAAAGAGGATAAATCTTCCTTGTATCTTTTAATCCGTCTAAAAAAAGATTTACACGCTTTTCTGAATTCATCAAACGTTTCATAGTATTCATTATAGAGGACTGTCTTACGGAAATATTTCCAAAGCCTCTCTATCAAATTCAAATTTGATGAATAGGGTGGCAAAAACACTAGCTCTATCTTCGATTTCACCAAATACTCTTTCACCTTTTTCGACCTGTAATATCTGGCATTATCACATATCGTATAAATAACTCCTGCCTCCGGATGTCTTAATTCAACCTTTTTTAGCAATGATATTGTCGACTGTGCGTTTATAGAATCACCGTAATCAACTGCAGTACTTAATTTCTCAATATCAATGGCAGCATTAATATTGAGTCTTTCCCGTCCTGTATTGCTCTTGAGTTCTTTAACTTTTCCTTTTTTGATCCAACCATACGCGGCAACGCTGTTATGTTGCGGATAAGTACCATCCATAAAGTAAACAGGGTCATTAACCCCTTTGGTTTCCTTTAATTCATTGTAGAATGCTATAAATTCTTCCTGCGCTTCTGCATCTGCTTTTCCCGGTACCAACTTTGGCTTTTTGTATGAATAGTTCAATCTGTGAAGTAAATCCGTCATTCCACTAATACTATATGCTACTTTGAAATGCCTGGCAACATACGATACTATGTCTTGTATCCTCAGGTAAGTGGTTTCGTTGAGATGACTATCTAATTGCTCTATCTCTGGCTTGAGTAACTTCCACTATATCCTTAAAATATTGCCTGATTCATGTCCTATCTGCAACTCAGCTAAATCTATGTATCTGGAAATTAGCTAATGAAAGACAATGTGTAATAATATGTTTCTGGGGGTCGTGGAAACAGGCAAAGGGTTAAATCTCTCCTCAACTGCTTGGCTATTTTCCTGGAAATTAAAATATTATTTTCTCTTGCCTAATGAATAATGTGTAAAAAACAAATAAGTGCCTACCTGCCTGCCAATCAGTTCGGGCAGGAAGTGTGAAGTGAACTAAAGTGACTAAAGTAAGAAAGAAAAAACAAAGAAGCATAGCCGATGACTTTTCCCTCCCCGGACAAAAAGCGCCGAGGACAAGGATAAAGGTAGATAAAGAATTAAGGAATCCCGGTGAAAGTTTTAGATTGAAATAATATTTGCTTGCCTTAATGAGTAATGTGTGATAGTATACTGCCTCGTTGGTTGTGATGTTGTTCAATTTGTATATGTATATATGAAGGCTACAAGGTTTCCAATCTTGTGGCTTTTTTTATTTTTATGGTCTATTTATTATTTTAAGGGGGTGATTTTTTATTATGGAAAGAGGAACAGTTAAGTGGTTTAACGATTCAAAGGGTTTCGGTTTTATTACACCGGAAAACGGAGAAGATGTATTTGTTCATCATACCGCAATCCAGTCTGAGGGCTTCAAAAGCCTTGCAGAAGGGGAGCAGGTAGAGTTTGACGTCGAACAGGGCGAAAAGGGTAGCAAAGCATCAAATGTTGTCAAAGTATAAAAATATATAAAAC
>Ga0257116_1001346_pt1 | contig 16059 bp, 14 predicted proteins | sample SI112_120mmetaG_FD_190150 | JGI IMG/M metagenome (GOLD analysis project Ga0257116, IMG submission 190150) | Marine microbial communities from Saanich Inlet, British Columbia, Canada - SI112_120m | ecosystem: Environmental > Aquatic > Marine > Inlet | place: Canada: British Columbia | collected...
AGAGATTGAGGCTGAACAAAATGTTCTTAAACAAACAACAATGATAAAAGATGCAAATGGAAATGTTCTTGTTGCAGACGAGAAAGGTCCTGGGTACGAACTAGGAGCAAGTTTATTCACAAGATTTTTTGGAATGGACTTTCTACAGTTTAATCACCTAAGATATGGCATTTTCGGAGGCCACTCCACAGTAAAAAATTACGTTGTTGACCTTGCAAACGCAGATCAACACATGGAATTACTTCGAATTGTTCGCGGTGAAAGACTCTTCAAGGGATCAGATTTGCTACCTCTCGAAAGTGAAGAAAAAAGAGACTACAGAGGATCTGATGCAGAGGCCTCGGTCATCTTAGCTTCTCGCTCGACCCATAAGGAAGGCACTAAAAAAATAGAAACTTTTGCTGATGGAACTCAACTGAGAACTCTTCACTTTGAAACTGAAAGAGAAAGATCTTCTATGATTAGAACTATTTCTGCCAGAGCAGAGGCCAAGATTAAATACATTGGCGTTAGTGATGAAATTGATAAGACAAGTATCACTCTACATGTGGACATTGAAGATCCAGCAACAAAGAATGAGGAGTTCAGTAGGTATATTAAATTAATCAATACACTGGTTGCTGATGAAGAATTTATTATCTTCACACCTGAGCTATTTAACCGCGATCGTTATGAAGAAATTGTTGCCAGCGTTGATATCAAGTTTAAAAAAGATGTTGTGGCCTGTCTAATGGAAAAATTAGGCTGCCCCGAAGGCATTGAGAAAACAAGAAAGCTAAAGACAGCTCTAGCAAAATTTCATAAGAAAAAGCGTGACCGCTCTAGGCTTAGAAGTGTTTCCAGCTGGATAGCACGTATGAGTATGAAAAGGCCTGAAGTGATCGGTGAGATGATTAAGTATTTTGGTGAGAGAAGATTCACAACCAAAGTCTATATTTTTGGAGAATTCTTACCTCTTGAAAGCAAAAATATTTACAGAAAAAGATAAATTTCGCTTCTATTCCCAGGACTGTCTTAATAAAAGGCGATCCTGGGAATTATTCGTCAACAACTTGAAAAGATAGTTCTTGATGAGATATTAGAGATCTCTATTAAATTATAAATGAATTAATCAGCTGGTCTTTTTTACAAAAAAGTTCACTCACTGTAGTAAGTCATCTATCTTCAGTTTATGAAATATCTACTACTTACACTGCTTGTCATGTGCTCAACTTCAATGGCATGGTCGAAAAAGGTCCGAGCATTCGACTTTGAGTTCAGCCTAGATGATAGGGCGAGCTTCAAAGTTGCACAAATAAAAGTCCTCGCCGATTTTAACCCCACGATTGAGGGAAATACCCTGTCACCCAGCTGTAAAATCCACAGACTGCACCTTGTACAGATAAGTGCAAAAATGGTCGGTGGTAACTCTATCGATGTCACAAAGTTTACTCCCACCTATGATTGGACAAAGCTACCTGAGCTTGCTCAGTGGAAAAGAGTGAGTGATAAAGTTCAAGTTGAAAGAGATGTAACTTGTAATATAAGTTATATAAATACAAGAGGTCCTAGGTATTGCTACAAGGTATCAGCAGTCCTTTCTCAATATCGTGCCGAGGCGAGAAAGATTGAAGGCTCCTATAAACAACAAAAAGCTCAAAGCATGGAAAATAGTAACTACCTGATTGAGCTTGAAAACAATGTCTTTATTTCTTGTGAAAACATTCAGACTACAAAAGAATTAGCATCTGCGCTTGGAAACTCACTTACTGTTTACCTCGAAATTTAGACAAATTGCTAATACTACAAATTCAAGGCATGGTATGTATTTTTTTCAGCTTTGTGCTTACCAAGCGACATTTGGTTTCCCTAGCGTTCCCCATAATTTTTATTCATAAAAGGGGATATGATGAGAACGACAGTAATATTATTGGTCATCTTAATACAATCAGTATACGCCACAGAATCAATCAAAAAATTTTCATGTGAATTAAGTGCCAAAGAAGAGGCAGGAGCAATTGAATTTCAACTCAAAAATTTTGGCACTGAACAAGAAGAATTTATCTATAGGATGCACCAAGAATATGAAATAGAAGTTCCCTTTTGGACGAGCTCTGATGATGATTTTTTAAATGGACTAAGCGATACTCTAAGTGGTCAAGGTGGAGATCTAGTTCGTTTAGATGGAGATCTTAGATTTTTTTGAGATGAGGCCGGTTGTAATTTTGTAAACCTTCACCTCTATAAGAATTCTGATTACACCAAAGGTTACCTTAGCGCAAAATGGGTTTGTGGAACTAAAGACGAAACATTTTATAGCAAAGTTAATTGCCAATAAAGCAGACTGCTTCACATTTGGACATCAACTAAGAGATTTTTCAAAAACTGTTTCTTGGCCCAGAACCAGGGCCTCGAAATACCATCCCTACTTAAGTTTACTTAAGAACCTATATTTAAAAACAGTATGAATTGAATGAAAATCTTGCTAAATAGTGAAACTCAACGGGAGATAGAAATCACCGAGAGCCTAGAGCAGCAAAAATTTTTCCTAGATTCCATCATCGACAATTTGCCGCTGGCCATGTTTTGCAAGGATTACCAGCAGGGAGGTACTTTTGTTGGCTGGAATAAAACTGCCGAAAGTTTGTGGGGGCTTAAAACTTCAGAAGTTCTTGGAAAATCAGATTCTGATTTTTTTCCAGCTGATCAGTCCAATTTTTTTAAAGAGAAAGATTTGGAGACTATTGAGTCGGGTAAACTAGTTTTCGTTGAAGAAGAACCAGTTGACTCTCCTGCAACAGGAAAAAGAATAGTAAGGACATGGAAAGTTCCCATTGGAGACAGATTCTTACTAGGAATATCTCAAGATATTACTGAGCAAAAAAATCTCGAAACTCAGCTAGAGGCCCAAAAGTTAATGGCCATCCATGCATCCAAAATGGCAAGCCTTGGAGAAATGTCAGGAGGAATTGCTCACGAGATAAATAACCCCCTCGCCATTATTAAAAGCAATCTAAGCCTTCTTCAAAAATTGCAGCACCAAGGAAAACTTGATAGTGCTACATTTGACTCGCGAATGGAAGTTATCAATACCACTTTTGAAAGAATCAGGTCAGTTGTCGATGGGCTTAGGCATTTTTCTAGAGACGGTTCAAACGATAGTCTTGACCACATTTTAGTAGAAAATGCCATTAATGATGCAGTAAGTTTATGCAAAGAGAGATTTAAAAATAAAGGCATAGATCTAAAAGTTTTAATCAAAGAAGATCAGTTATGCTTTTCAGGCAGAAAAGTTCAAATATCCCAAGTTCTAATAAATCTTTTAAATAATGCGTTTGCAGCAGTCCAAGGTACTGAAGAACCATGGGTTAAAATCTCTATTAAACATAGTGATGGGCTCATTTCGATCTACATTGATGATAGTGGAAGGTCCATTAATTCACATATTAAAGAGAAGCTATTTCAACCATTTTTTTCTACAAAAGTTGTCGGTGAAGGCATGGGACTGGGACTAAGTACCAGCAAAGGCATTATTGAGGATCATGGCGGGAGGATTTACTTTGATGACACTCAAGGTCATACAAGGTTTGTCATTGAGCTAAAGTCCAAAGAGCGTAGGCGATAAATTTTGACTGAAATCAATCAATTTGATAATGCTTAGTCTCAACTAAATTATTCATGAGGTAGAGATGCGCACCATACTATTACCAATTATGCTTTTGACCTTTTCACTACAAGCAAATGCAGAAATTTCAGGTCTTGGCTCTTTTGAAGGAAAATACGAAAACCCAAAATCAAAACAAAAAATTGAACTTTTCGAAACACTTGGAGAATTGGTTGGCACTACATCCATCGCTTACGTCGACTCCAAAGGCGTTCCCACTGGGAAAAAAATTGAATACTTTTTTTCTTTCAAGGAAGTCATTTCAAAAAACCTGATTAGAGGCAAACTTCAAACATTTGATGATCACTACGATTGTTTCCTAGAAAATGGCGAAGCCTATATCCAAAAAATGCCAGGTAAAAAAATAAAAATTATCAGCAATAGAGTCATTTTCAACGTGAAAACCTATTATAAGACCAACCAAAGCAGAAGAACTCCTCGCTATTGCCGCTCTCCCTACTCAGGGTATCGTTACTTCTGTGGTTACCGCTGGCATAAAGAACCAAGAAAGAAAATTGGGCGAAAATGCATCATTAAGCAACGTATAAAAAATGTTGTCGTCCTAGATCGAAAATAGCTGCAAATTTTCTTACAATGATTTAACTAAGCTATTGTAGGCCTGCTGGTTTTTCTCAAATTCTAAAATTGATTCTTTCAATAATTCTTGCGTCACAATTTCAGATTTAATGGACAGCATGTTAATTCTTTCAATCAACTCCCCTTGCCTGTTTAACAGTGACGAAATATGAGTTTGGTCTTCAGGACCTAGCTTCATTTTTTTGTATTTTTCATTCAATTGTTCAAAATACCATTTTGAAGGAGCAATAATTGTTCCTAAATAATAGAGATCATCTTTATCATAAGGTTCCTCTATCAAAACTTGAATAAAGATACCTTTTGCCAGGGGAATTAAGTGTAAATGAGAATCAACCCCATTTTTATCAACACTCCAAAAAGAGTCAGTATCAAATCGCTCTAGTTCAAGTTCATCTTTATCATTACTTGCCTCATCTTGATCAAAGCACAGCATTTGATTTTCACAATAAAAAGTAATGTCCTCAATTGTCTCATCAGCCTCAATGCTGTAGCCAGAGGTCACTGGCAAATGCTCTTCCTTATCATCAGTATATGAATATAGCGGTTTTAAAATCAAAGTATCGACCTGTGGTTTAGTATTTTCACCCATATAAAAGAATGCGATTTTTCTATATTTGTTAAATAAATCATCATCTTCGCTTTCAATTTCTACAGGTTTTTCCGAGCTAATGTATCCGGTTACAATTTCCAAGGCCAACTGTCTTATTTCCACGCATTCTTTTCTCTTAGCACTTGAAATTTGATACTGAGTACAATTCCAGTAAGGATCGAGTATTGAATCATTAGTTTTAGAGTGAGAGGTAAAGGATGCAACAAATGATAGAGTAACTACTAATAGAAAGCAGGATGACCTTCTTAACATGATGTGCTCCTTTGACAGATACCATAACAAACCTGCGCCCACCCTAACCTAAAATCTTTTTCCAAAGGTAATTTATTGAAAAGAATACCTTAACTAAATGCTAAAATTAACAATCACTTAACCTAGTTGAAAACTAGGTTCACACTAAGGCCCTTGAATAACGTTCTACTAATTATTACACTTGTTAGAATAGACTATCTTATATCTCTTATAGCAAATAGTGGGTTCTCCCAAATCGTAGCGGTCGTTAATAAGGCCAATACAGTCAAAGAGATAGGCCAAAGTGCAGTGTAATTTCAAACCCTTATACCTTATTGAACCAATTTTCCATACTAGTATATAAAGGGCCAATTAGGTGTTATGGTGATCAAAAATGGGACAAAATTCTTCCAAAATACTGCCAAAACATGGGTACTGAAATGGGCAAAAGTTATAAATCAAAAAAGAAAAAAGGTGGGGCGAAAGACAGCGCGATAGCTGATGGAGAATATAAAGATCCCACTCTCAATTGGTATCCCGGCCATATGATTAAGGCATTAAATAAAATCAAAGAAAATATTAAATTAGTAGATGTAATAATTGAAATTCGTGATGCGCGCTCACCTCTTGCCACTGGTAACCAATCATTTAGCCAACAATTTAGAGACAAAAAACGCTTGATCGTCATGAATAAAACAAATCTAGCAGACCCAAAAGTTGTGGCACTTTGGGAAAAGTGGTTTTCAAAGAAAGATGAGCCATTTGTTTTTATCAATGGATTAGATTCTAATTCTCTAGGTAAAGTTATTCAACTTACAAAAGAGATTGTTAAAGAATCGAGGTCTGAATCAACCAAAAGCTCAAAACTTAAACTAATGATAGTAGGATTGCCAAATACTGGTAAATCTACAATTATTAACCGTCTTTCAAATCGTGATGCCTCGAAAGTTGCAGACAAGCCAGGCCAAACCACAAGACAGTTGTGGGTAAAAGTTAATAGTGAGTTAGAGATCCTAGACACACCGGGAATTATGCCTCCTTTTATGGAAAGCAAAGAGCAAGTTCATTGGCTCTCAGCACTTCACGCAATCCCAGAAAGGATTACAGATTCGGAGGATACGGCCTGTTATATTATCAGACATATTTTAGAAAACCATCCGAAGAACTTGAGAGATTTTTATAAGATCGATGATTCGGCTGATGACTTGGTAGGCACCCTAAATCTAATTGCCAAAATCAGAGGATGCATAAGAAAGAAAAATGAATACGACTATGAACGTGTTTATAAAATTGTCATTGCTGATTTTAGAAAAGGAAACTTAGGTCTAATTAATTTTGGGCTTCCCCCAACTGAGGAAGAAGAAAATCAAGATGAACTCTGATCTAAATGATTGCTATGAAGATTTAATGAACTCTGAGCATCTGAATGCCTTCAGCGTAATAGAGCTATTTTGTGAACAGTGTGCAGACCTAACGCCCCATCATATTGATGAATCGAAATCAGGCAAGGAGAAATACTCTACACCAGTTGATAGAGTTTTAATTTCTCCCATATCCGTCCACGAGTGTGTCATCTGTCGTGAAAATGAAGAAACATTGCTTACAGGATTAAAGTCCCAATGAATATATACTATGTAGGTGGAACGGTTCGTGACCAACTACTAAATTTAAAACCTAAAGATGTTGATTTGGCCTGTGAGGTTGATAGTTTTGAGGAAATGAAAAAATATGTCCTTAAAAATTCATCAAAAATATTCCTTGAGAAACCTGAATTTGGAACTATTCGCTACTTAAACTTAAAAGGTGAGCCCCAAGATATTTCACTATGTATTAAATCGAGATCCGTTGACAGTGGAAGCTATCAAATAGGGAGTATTGCTGAAGACCTAGCAAACCGCGACTTTACCATAAATGCAATAGCCAGAAATATTGAAACTTCGGTTTTGCACGATCCTCTTGGCGGTCAAAATGATTTAAAAACTAAAACCATTAAGTGCTGCAACTCTCCAGCAAAGACTTTTGGTGATGATCCTGTCAGAATCATAAGAGCACTAAGATTTAAACTTCAATTTGGTTTTTCATTTGATCACTCCATTGCCCAGTATTTCACCAATTCATCTAGCTTTGATGATCTTAAACTGCCCCATAGTGAACGAGTCAGGGCCGAACTTGATAAGTGCTTTAAAATTTCTCCCATTGGAGTTTTCTTAGAGGTAGAAAAAATCAATCATGCATTTTTGAGAGTCTTGTTTTCAAATCATGGCCTTAAAGTAGGAATCTCTTTATAAAAGCTCAATAATAGATATTTAAAACAATATAATTCCGCCTACTTAGATCCCAAATTTAGTTGACCTAAACATCAAGCTCGACCAAAAAACTCCGATAAGTATCTTGAGGAAACTTAAAAAATTGGTTGAGTAGTAATTGATGAAAATTTTTCTGATAGTGTTTAGCATTCTCACATGGAGTAACCTTCTATATTCAGAAGACCTAGAAACTGATTGTCTTGGTGAATTAGATCGCTATTTTGCCAACCCAGTAAATGCTGAAAAGGCCAAAAAGTTTTTAAGTCTTAAAGGCCAACTAACCATCCACCGTATTGGCTATGCCATGTTCCACGATTCAACCTCTGATGAGGCCCTAAAGGTTGAATTAAAAATCATGAAGTACTTAGGACAAATGGATGCCCTTGCTGCCATTGATCCCGAATTTAAGGCCGCTAAAGAATCATTTGAAAAAAACCCATTATCAAGGGCCGCTTTGGCCAAGGTCATGCCTTATATTAAAAATGTGCTCAATACAGATGTCACCGATCCAGTCGCGAGGAGTGTCTTTCTACTCGATGAAGGAGATATGAAGATTTTAGATATCTTGGGTGAAGTTGAATACATCGGAACGGATGGAAAATACCGTGGCACAACTCTGTCTAGTGATCTTAGCTTAAATCGAAGTGTCATGAACTTTGTGAGACAACTTGACTATGCTCTAAAGGGAGTTAAATTTACTGACGGGGGAAGAAGAGAGGCCTTCGTTGAGAAAATGGAAGAGAATTCTAAAAAAGTTCGCGACTTTATGAGGGCCCTACCCATATCTGAAGCTTGCATGGTAGTTCTAGATCTTGCCTGTCCAGCTGATCCCGGTGGAAATCAAAAATTTCTATCAGGTAATTTTGTAGATTTTGCCAAAAAATATTTAAAGGGAAGAGAAAATACATACCTTAGATGGGGAAGCTTTTGGACCCATATTGGGCACGCAGGTGCTTCAAGAAAAACCACCACCAGGCGAGCGCCAGCTCCTAGAAGACCCAAACCTGTGGATTTAACAGTTTATGAAAGAGAGCTCTACGATCAGATGGCCGATCGAGTACTCGCCAAATATGATTATTTTTTTGAAAAAGCAGACTTGCTTGCCGACCCAGAACTTTTAATGGCGATTATCCAATCCATGGATCAAGGTTCTAGTTATTTTGCCTACAAGGGTAGAAGATATTTTATACCAAGTATCAATGGAACAGATTCAGCAGATACTGCGCTCGACTTGACTGCTGAAGCCTATGCTGAGTTTGCAATGACAATACTAGGAATTGGTGAAGACAGTTACGCTAGTCGAGCCGGTTCATACGTCGTAGATGCTGTTGTACCTGAATCATTGCAATCAGTAGCATCTGCTGGGTTTGGATGGCTATATGACAAAGGCGCCGGTGTATTGTCCACTGTCATTAGCGACGATGATATCCGCGATGAAGCCTTATTCCTTCCCGAAGTTAAGGCCAAACTGGCCTTAATTGAGAGTAGTGCTCCTTCATGTGCCTTAGGTGACGATGGAGAACTTGATCCAGAGTTTCATAAAATGCTTGCCTACGCAATAATTGGCGCTGATAGAATGAATGCAAAAGAATTGCAAAAAGCTGAACGGTATCCTGGATACACCCCCAAACATAGCTCAACATTTGTTTTTAACAATAAGCAATGTGATGCCCGTACGGGTAAACATATTTCACCGGACCCAGCGGGCTTTTTAACCTATAAAAGAAGAATCCAAGAAGCCGATCCAACTATGGATGTCTCTAGCTATGGTGAAAAAAGATGGCTTGCCATACACGCAGCAATTGAAAGAGGAGATAAGGCCTATATATTTGAAGGAAAATTGTATCGCCTAAGTGGTGTTGAAGTATATTACCCCAGATCTAGTGAGATAGTAGGACTAGACGCACAGAAGGTCTTAGCGAGAATTAATGGAGACGACTATTTTCTTTTGGATGGAGTAGCATATACAGCACATGGTACCCCAGTTGCTCCTCTAGAAAAAAAGGCGATTTTAGATCAGTATCTACAAGCTTATTCAGATATTTCATTCTCGTCAGGTACATCACCTGAAAAATTGTCCCCTTGGATAGTGGCCATTGATCGAGGGGAAAATACTTTTGAATATGGTGGTACTACATTTTCCACAAAGACCGGCCAAGTGAGAGGTGGTGGTACTGAAAGAGTTGGAGGGCAAGTCTCTGCCGAAGACTATTCAGCTATTGCCGGAGCCCTACATCAAACAATCGATAGTTTAAATGCCAGTGATGATGAAAGACTTATTGTTGGTTACCATAAAGAGTTGGAACCATCCACATGTGGGCACTACACAGTTGTTGATAAGAAAAAAGCGCGACTGACAGTTTACAAAGATAATGGCGTGATAATTTATGGCCCCATTGAGGTTCTTGTTGGAAGAAATAGAACTGATGCCAGAATACTCTGGACAGATTATGAGGACCATTCCACAAACGGCAGCACCAATGCTGGCATATTTTCGGTTAGCGCCGCTAAAACTACTGCTGACAGTCCTTACTATGCTTACTACGACAGTAATTTAATTGACTTAATTCCCGAAGACGGCTCAATGAAAGAAGAGGGGTCAAATGCATTTGCCATGCATCAAATCCCCAGATCACTTTCTCATCGATATAATGCCCTTGGAAATTCTAGCTTGAGTGATAATCGTGTCAGCGGCGGCTGTGTCAATTTAAGAAAGAGTGACCTGGATGCCTACAAAGCCGCTTTTCCTCAGCTGGGTTGTGAGTACTACGTGCTTCCAGAAGAAGATGGAAATAGATTTCAAATTATTGATGGTGACTTGAAGTTCACACCAAAGAGCAGATCTATTGCTTGCGCATCTAGTGCTACATCTAGCACTAACGGATGTGACGATGAATATAGATACTCTCCCTCGGGAGCTGCAGCTTCGGTGGGCCCTGATGAAGTGATGGCCATTGATATAAGAATCGATACAGATTACGAAACAGGAATCTTTGAGGGTATCGACACAAGACCATATATTTTATCAGTTCTTGCACAAGACCCCGATGTACCACTAATCGATCCGCTAGGACCACTTACTCTATTTGTAAATTCCATTGAACGTGAAAAATCCGGTATTATGGCCACAACAGAGCTCACAAATGAGGAATACAATGAGCTAGCAAAAATCGCCGTTGGTATTATGGGAGTAGAGTCTGAATTTTGTATGCACTATAAATACTTGGCGAAAGAATCAAGATTCGGACAAACTGCAGTGACGGCGGCAAAGGCCGTAAAAGAGGAAGGCATTCAAGATGTAACCGAAGAAACTGCCGTCAAAGTTATAGTAGGTGCTGAAATAGATGGTATCTCAACTAATAGTAGAGGTTGTACTCAAATTAAAAATATCGAATTATACGTACCTGGTCTAAATGGAGATAACCTTAAAGACCCAGCAGTTGCTGGTGGAGCGACAATGTATGTACTCGCCTCAATGTACAAAGACCTAAAACGAAAATCTGAGGCGGGAGAAATAGATGCAGAAATAATTTTTCCGGGAGTTGGTAGTGAACCAACAAATATTTCTGACTATCTATACTATATGTACAATGGAGGTGTAGGCCAGCTCGAAAGTGGTGTGGCAACTCCAGAATTTAGCCAAAAAGTAATCAAAATGAAAGGCTATATGGAGCATGTTCAAGTTTATACAGATATGCCAGAAGAATAGACATAACCCCTGTGTTCAATTTATTGGAGCAACAAGGAGCCGACCCCGAAGGGCCGGCTGTTAAATTATTTTAGAATAATAAGTTCAACATCGCTTTCATCTAAGAAGCCTGCACCAACGTGAAGCTTAACGATTTTTGAGCTCATTTTTGTACAAATAGAAACCATGGACATTTTGTTGTGAACATTAATTCCAGAAACAATTAATTCATATTTTTTGCTACGTGAATTGTACCTAGAGGCAGAAGAGATGGCGACAACGCGGTCAAAGCATCCACCGCTAACAAATTCTACAGTGGCCACTGTTCTAGGAAGGCACATTGCGTGTGGAGGACAGTCACCAAAGTCTGTATCAACAGAAATAATATTTCCTCTTGTTACTTTAGATAGTGCCACATCACCTTTGTTTAATTCTACGAAATTAGACTCTGATGCGAATAGGTTTGCTGTTAATAGTGAGAAAACAAGTACTGTAATTAAATTTTTCATCTTTGACTCCTTACTTCCAAAAGATTTATCTGAGGCGAAAATATGTGAAGTGTAGGAAAAAATGAAATTATTAAAGATGAGAACAGCCCATTAGTATGGCTAATCAACTCTGAAGACTCATGAAGATTTCCTTTTTTATCTTAATAAGTAGCTAAAATTATAGGTCCTAAATAGAAGCTTTCGAGGATAATCTATCGCCGCATTGCGTCAACACATCTTTATAATACGTTTTCGTCATCTGGAACTTCTTTTTGATAATGTAAAAGTAACATGGATTTAACATAGAACCATTAACTTAACTCTCCACGATTCATCTCTTATCTCACTTGGAATTATTTTCCGGTGATGGCCGGTATCAAGTTGACACACTTTATAACAAACTAAAAAAGTTCATTTGCTCTAAAACAAATTGCACCCGCCATCTAGAAAGTCAGTGCCAAAATGCCCCTGGCACACTTTAAATCCTTTCATTTTAAGTAAGTATTTTTCGTTTGAAAAAAACCTATTGGAGCTTTTAAATAGAACTAAGCAAATAAAAAATCGGGAGAGAGAATGAAGAAGTTAATGACAGTATTATTTTTTGTAGGATTGTTTTCAGTTGCTTCTGAGGCAAGTGCTAACAGGTGCCAATCTCAGTTAAAGAACGGAAGAGGAAGAGTTATCCGGACATTTTCAGAAAGAGGACGAGACCGCCGAAGTGCATGTCAAAGAGCAAGTCAGGCATGTACTAGAGAGCTTAGATGGATGAGAAGAAGTGGAAGACATCCATATGCATATTGTACAACTAATGGAAGACCAGGCCCTGGAAGAGGTAATACAACAGTTCGAAGATCATGCGTGGCAGATCTTGTTTCCTGGAGGGGAAGATTTGTTAGATCCTTCAACGCTAGTGAGAGGGGCAGAAGAGGCTCAGGCGTTAAAGCTAGGGCCTGTGCAAAAGCAAGACTTAAGTGCGAGAGAAAAAAGTTTGAGCTTAGAAGACCTGCAGCTCAGTGCTTAATTAGATACTAAATTATTTATATCCTTTCTCAGGAGCGACTAGATTCTAAAATGATAGTCGCTCCTGTCTAAGTCTTTTCATGATTAGCTTCACCAATTGTAATTTTTTTCCAATCCAAAACCTTGAATCATTTCATATTTTTTTCAAAAAAACTTCGGAGAAATTTTGGAAACTAAAACAAACACATATTTCAAGTATTTGTGCAGTCAAATTAGAGGAGAATGCCACTAGCAATGAAACACATCAGTGAAGTAGAAATATTTATTTCAATGCACTTTGTCAGAGTATTTTCATTGGTTTTATATCAAGCCTAATCATAAGCTTAAAATATTTTTAAGCTCTTAAGCAAAAGGAATGGGAATGAAATTTTTATTAACTCTATGTGCATTGTTGATGATGTCAACAAGCCTAATGGCCTATAACTGGGATGGTGTTTCAAGAGAAAGAGATACTCTTGGTAATGGCGTAACCATTGTGGCCAAGACATTTAGTCCTGAATACACGACTGGAAAGACAATAATCGACATGCGTGAAGTATTGGGCCTGGGACAAGGATTTAAAAAAAGACATTTATTTATGGTTCGTGTTTTTACAAAAACAGATTTCTGCAAAGGAACAATCTCTCTAAAAGTTAATGGAACTACAATAGAGCGCCAGAAAGTTAGATGTAATGGGAAATTTTATGATTTTAGGATCCCACGATACATGGGAGTCTTAGGAAGAAGTCTCAACACACTTCACGTAAAATTGAAGGGCCGTTTCACCACAACCAGACTTGTTACAAAGTTTAAACCGAGAAATCAGTAAAAAAATTGAATAGTGCCACAGACAATTATAAAAAGGACTGTGGCACTATTTTCATTTTGATGACTCGCGGCTTAACTTAATTTCTGCCCCAACTCAAATGGTGATCTGTATTCATTTGGCGAAACTATGCTTAGAATTTAGTTTGGGTTTAAGTGCAAAGGATTTTTCATGGTAGAGAGGGTCTTAGTTTTTGGGGGCAGAGGTTTTTTAGGTCGAAATATTGTAACTAGGCTTCTGTCAATTGGTTACCATGTCAGGGTATTCGATCTTCCAAGTATCACGCCCGATTTAGATCATCACCACGCCCAGTACATTGATGGTGATATCACGGACAATCAACGAGTAATGGAACAAACTAAAAACTGTGATTACGTATTTCATTGTGCAGCTATGATTAGTTTTTGGGATAAACAAAAACCCAGACAATTTGAAGTCAATATTGGGGGAACCAAAAATATTCTTAAGGCCTGTGAATATCACCTAGTAAAAAAAATCATTTACACCAGCACTGTTAGTGCCCTTGGTTATGTAGAATCTCCAGAACATATTGGTGACGAAGAAACCCAGTTCAATTGGGGGAAATTTTCTATTGGATACCACGATTCAAAAAATTTGGCCCAGACCCTAGTTGATGAATTCGCCCAGAATAGCAATCTCCAAATTGTTTCCCTTCTTCCCGGTACAATATTCGGAAGAGGTCACTTTTCAAAATTTAGTGCTAATCACTACTTCACTGAAATTAAAAGTGGAAAGATGTTTCTCTACCCCAAAGGGGGAACCAATTGTGTCAGCGTAGAAGATGTGGTTGAAGGTCATATTCAAGCAATTGAAAAAGGAGTTTCCGGAGAAAAATATATTCTTGGTGGAGAGAATCTAAGCTACAAAGAAATTTTTGAAACCATAGCCCAAAAGATGAATGTCCAAGCTCCAAGGTTTCAAGTCCCTCACCTTTTAGGAATATTCGTTGGTCGCCTTCTCGAAATATTGGCCTATATAACTAAAAGGCCACCTCTATTAACTTCCAAAGTGATCTTTGCCTCGGCAAACCACTGTTACTATAGCTCTAAGAAGGCCCAATCTTGTTTAGACTATAGTTTTAGACCATTTACTGCAATTGCCGAAGATGTGTGCTCCTATCTAGAAGAAACCCAAGAAGGAGAAAATTAAAAGAAAAATTGAAAATAAATAGGATGATGATCAGAGCCCTTACTTTTTAAAACTTTTAAGCTCTGAGCTCTTACACCTCTTCCGTAAACTTGGTCTAAATCAAGAGGAGTTCCCAGGTTTAAAAAGCTGCTTTTAAAAGTACCTCCCGTCTTCCCCAGCATATCAAGATTTTTTGAAATTAATGAGTAGGCATATGTCTTTCGAAATAAAATCTTTTTGGGAAAGTTAAAATCTCCAATGACAATAAAGCGCTGACCAGGCGGCGTTAGCATTTTTGTGAATTTCAGAAGACTCGCAAGCTGATAAATAAGGGGCTGGTTTGCCTCATTGACCATTATGTCTAAAGTTTTAAGCACTCCAAACTCTTTTTCGATTTGCATCCAAGGCTGCATTAAATGAACTGGAATTAGTGAGTACGAAGCCTTATGGACTCCATAATCAAGTTGAACATATGTTTTGCTGTGGGGATCATCGGAAAATGGCCTTAGCCACTTTGTCTTAAATTCACTTTCTCTTCCAGCAGGGTACCAGGGCATATTTTTTTCAATTGTCTTGTGAGGCCCGGTCTTTGAGAAAACGAGTATTCCAAACTCGGGGTAAGTTGAATTGTAGGAAAAGAATTTGTGGTAATGATAAATTCTTCTCATTTTATCCCAGAAACTTTTTGGAAATGCCGTTTCAACAATCTCACCCATAATAAAATGCTCTGGTGAGTGAGTTTCTGCCAATTTGGTAATTTGAGATACCAGCAAAAGATTTCGACTCTTTTCTTTTTTAGAGCGTGGTATTTTTGCACCGTGAGTATCAATCCCTACCCTAGCAACATTCCACCATATAATATCGACTTCCGCTCCTAGCAGTACTGACACACTAAACAAATTCAACAAACAAAAAAGGAGCAATTTCATTCAATTACCCTATCAAACTAAAAAAAATCCTACCAGGAGACTTTTAACTGATTATTCCAAATTAATTCAATTTTAAACCTAACCCTCCGAGTATTAGCATATGAAAATAAGTAATTTCACAGTAGTTATGATCCTTTTCATTGCTTACTCCTGCTCTACGGCTCCCAAGCAAAAGCGTGCAGCACAAAAGTACTGGAAACCTCATCCTCAAAACTTCCAAATTATCCATTTAGATAAAATTAAAAATCCATGGAAAATCATAAAAGACAATTCCTTAGTCAATACCGAGCTTGATCAGATTACTCCAGAATTTATGCATGAATCTAAACGAAGAGGAGTAAGAGTCGTTGCCTATTTTAGTGCATCCTTTGAAAAATGGAGGGCAGATGCTCCTAAATATCCCAAAAAGGCCAAAGGCAAAAAAATGGGAGACTGGGACGAGCTATGGGGAGATATCTCAAAAAAAGAGCTCAGAGATTTTTTAGAAATTCGTATGAAAAAGGCCAAAGCACTAGGTGTTGATGGAATTGAAATTGATAATACTGATATTGCTTACAATGAAGTAGGTTTTAAAGTGAGTCCAGAAGAAAACC
>Ga0257116_1001369_pt1 | contig 15792 bp, 15 predicted proteins | sample SI112_120mmetaG_FD_190150 | JGI IMG/M metagenome (GOLD analysis project Ga0257116, IMG submission 190150) | Marine microbial communities from Saanich Inlet, British Columbia, Canada - SI112_120m | ecosystem: Environmental > Aquatic > Marine > Inlet | place: Canada: British Columbia | collected...
GAAAAGTAATCGGTTTTGATAAGAATCCGGAAATGATCAGCCATGCAAAACAACGCTGTGAGGATTTGCAGCAAGCTGAATTTTACGAAGGTGATGCCGCTCAGTTACCTGCAGAAGATCATACTTTTGATGCGGTTTCCTGCACTCAGGTTTTGCTCTATGTAGAAGATGTTCAAAAGGTACTGACTGAAATGCGGAGAATTCTAAAACCGGGAGGCCGTCTTGTTATTGTAGAAACCGATTGGCGCGGTGTTGTCTTAAACAGTACAGATGATGCATTAACCAGTAAAATCTTTTCTGCTTGGGATTCCGCGGTGCCCAGCCCTAATCTGCCTGTACATTTAGGACCACTGTTGAAAAAACACGGCTTTTCCAATATTCAGGTAGAAGCAGTACCGATCCTTAACACGGAATATTCACCTAGTAATTTTTCGCATGGAATGATGGAATGGATCACAAAAAATGCCGTCAAACAAGGTGTGTTTAACGAAACTCAGCGCAAAGACTTTTTGGTAGACCTTGAAGAGCGGGAACGTTCCGGAAGTTATTTCTTTTGCGTTAACCGTTTTCTCTTTTCAGCCCAAATATAGTGTCACTCATCGAATAGGCTTATCCACCATTTCCAGATGCAAAGCCGTTTCGTTGTAAGGATTTGCCAGCGCAACTTCTTCATCAAGTTCCACACCAATTCCAGGCTCGCTGGAAGGAATCACATAACCGGACTCCCAGTGGATCGGCTGTTTTAGAAGTTCTGCATGAAAACCATCCCAGCGTTGAATACCTTCTAATATCAGAAAGTTGGGAGAACATGCACTGAGTTGAATATTAGCCGCGCCTTCGATAGGACCGCAATACAGGTGAGGTGCTATTTGAGCATAAGATGCCTCAGCCATCCCAGCGATTTTCTTAGCTTCCAGAATTCCACCGACACGTCCGAGCGCTGGTTGTAAAATAGAAGCGGCACCGGTTTCCAAGACACGAGCAAATTCGTATTTTGTGGTCAACCGTTCTCCTGTGGCAATTGGAATACTTGTTTTACGTGCGACTTTCGCCATTTCTTCCGGACGTTCCGGTGGAGTTGGTTCCTCAAACCAGAGTGGATCGTATGCCTCAAGACGACGTGCTAACCGAATTGCTCCGGAAGGCGTGAATTGCCCATGTGTGCCAAAAAGCAAATCTGCTTTTGAACCAACCGCTTCACGAATCAGCCTGCAAAATAATTCGGAACGATCCAAAGCTTCCAAAGATGGTTGACGCGGATCAAAAACAGAATACGGTCCAGCCGGATCAAACTTGATGGCAGTAAAGCCTTGAGCTACATATTCAGCTGCTAATTCCGCGGCAAGATCCGGATCATTGTAAACATGCGGTTCATCCTCCTTCAATACTGCGCCGTCTTTTGGATAGAGGTAAGTGTATGTACGTAATTTTTCGTGTACACGTCCACCGAGTAATTCATAAACCGGTTTGCCGACCGATTTTCCGCAAATATCCCAAAGCGCAATTTCAAGTCCGCTCAAAACTCCCATCAGCGAAAGATCTGGACGCAGAGTATAACCGCGTCCATAAACATTACGCCAAAGTTTTTCAATATGGAACGGATCGCTTCCTTCAACGTGCCGCTCAAACACATCTTCAATCATTTTCACAATCACATGCGGTGCGAAAGTCGCGCAGTAAACTTCACCTACGCCTTCAATACCATCATCCGTGATGAGCTTCAGGAAAATGAAGTAGCGTCCTCCAAAGTGCGGCGGCGGATTTCCTACTACAAATGTTTTTAAATCTTTAATCTTCATTTTTTCAAAAATCATTTAGCTGCTTGTATACTGATATATTTGACTATCCCTCAAGCCAATTTTCAATTGAAAGTCCCTCGACTCGCTCAAATTCTCGCAGGTTGTTGCTTACTAAGATTAAGTTTTGCGAAAGAGCAATTCCGGCAATAAGTGTGTCATACGGACCAATCGAAGTACCTTTCTTTTTCAAATCTGCCCTAATCACAGCTGAGGAATCTGCAGCATGTTGATCCATTCCAATTAAGTGAATTGAGTTTACAAATTGATTCAGAGCAGTTTTATTTTGACGGACATTTGTACTGTTCTGTACACCGTACTGCAGTTCGAAATAACTGATTATTGAAACGGCGACAGCTGATATTTTATGGGATTTGAAACGCTCTATGATTTCTGGAGATTGTTTTTTGATAAGATAAATACAGGTGTCTGTGTCCAAAAGGTAGCGTTTCATAATCGATCACGCTCCTGAGGCATCTTGGGCTGATCGCGTCCGTTTTCCATGAAATCATCAGAAAATTGAGCCAATGCTTCAAAAATATCATCCCAATTAGATTCAAGCGGCTCCAAAATGACTCGCTTTCCGCTTCTTGAAATTTTCACTTCCTTGCCTGGTAATCGATAGGCTTTCGGTAAACGCACTGCCTGCGAACGGCCATTGTCAAATAGTTTTGCTGTATCCATTGTTTCCTCTTAATTATAATATATACTAATAATATATATCACTTGTTGGTAATATCAAGTAAATTATTTTATTTAATAGTTAATCTGGAGCTTTATAAGTTGAGCTGAGCTCTGGCTCTCCATCAGCACATCCTACAAAACCGCTTGCATAAAGTGCGTCTTTCGCTGAGATGGGTTGTTCGCAAACTGTTTGAAAATAATTCTCCAAAGCACTACGGACATTTTCTGAAACAGCAGCCTGTGTTTGTTCTTGAATCTTGATCAGTTGTGCCTCATGAATGGCATCTAGTTTGGTATTTAGTCGCATATTTTTTCCTTTGTAATTTTTGTCATACAGCTGTATGACAAGATAAATCAAGTGTCAAGGATTTGTTTTTTAACAAGACCATATACAATATCTACATAACTTCCCTAATAACCTCCTAAAGTTCGCATATAGACTTTTTCCGGTGATTGGCCTTAATAAGAATTGAATTTTGAGAATAGGTAATATACTGCATATTACAGAAAATAAATCTTGATGGTCATGGCTACAAACAAAAGTGTATTTAAAGCTGTTGTAGAAAAGACAATTATCGACAACAAACGGACACGTTTTTCTGTCAACGGTTTTATCTCTTTCAGAGTCTGACGAAGCATGGTGGCCGTTGTTTCAAGAGCTACAGTTGTTTTCTCATGTAGAATTCTTGATTTCTTGAATTTATCGATTTCATTTACTAGGGCTTGGCTTTGAGACTGGCATTCATCCAGCAATTTGTGAATATCCGGCATTAGTTATCCTCCTTAGTTGTTCAAGAGCGATTTGTGTGTGAAGACTTTCCTTCACATCAGTTTTTGTTAATTCATCGATAATACCCAAGTATTCCAAACCATATTTGTGATATAAATGAGTAAATATTTTTGCTAAAAGTATAGAGCTTTCTACTGTATTAAAGACTTCATCAAGCTTAGGGAGATAGTTAAGGAAACTACTGAGAAAGCCTTCCACAAAATCATGCTTATTTGTTTTTTCGTTTCTTATGTTTTCAATCATAACTCCAAATAAACGATAAAAGTTTTCTGAACATTCTCCTTTTTCTCGGTATGCCACAGCATACAAATTAATTATTGCCCAATCGGAGCGAAAACGCTCATCAAGAAGTCGCCTGGTTTCCCAATAGATTTGCTCTGCATCATCAAATTCATTAATCTTGTCCAAAACTATTTTGACATCACCAAATTCTGGTTGAATTTCACCCATAGTTTTGAGACTTTTTGAAAATTTTTCTGAGTTGTCAAAATAATCCTTGATACGAGTACGCAATCGATCTGGACCTGTATCCTTTTCGTTACAAAAGCTCACGACAGTACGAATAGCCTCACGGCGTTGATATTCAATCCGATCATATAGAAAATTGAGCAAGTATTTAACACTGAGGGAACTGAGTGGTAATCCTTTAGAAGTGTCCAGACTTATTTCAATATCAAGCGGAATCGGACCATAACGTTCCAAATAACTACTAAGACAATCAATAACGTGCTTTTTTAAAACATCTTTTTTCGAATCAGTTTCGTCTTTAACTCTCAAGAATTCTTCGATGATAGAATGTCTTTTAACATGATATGAGGTATTTTTGCCAGTTCCAACAACTTCATAATCATCCAATATTCCTAGAATGAGCCAATATGATATATAGCGTTCCGTTCTTTCTGCAACGTTTTTTTTCATGTTACTTTCAAAATACATAGGAACTTCGATTAAACCCTTTTGATTTACTTTTTCAATGATTTTTTTAAAAACGCTTTCTGCCCCTTCAAGATCAATCTTTTTCCCCGGAAAATTATTTTGGTGAAAATATGCAATCGTGCCTAAATCATCCCAGCGTTTTGGCATATGAGTTATATCACCATTCAGCCAATCCTGCGTGCTTTTTGGAACGTCATCTGAAAAAATGAGAAAACACTCAGAATCTTGACCACTACGACCTGCTCGACCACACTGTTGGTAGTAGGATTCCATTGACTGAGGCATTCGATAATTTATTACATAGTTTAGTCGTGCATTATCAATTCCCACACTGACTGCTGTGTTTCCAAAAAGCATTTTAATTTCACCTCGCTTAAATGCTGATAGAGTGAGATCCTTGTAATTGTCCCATTCTTTGGGATTGAATCCTGAAATTTTTGGCGCGCTTCCCGTATAGACTCCATAACGTACTTGCTTTTTGTTACCAACCAACATTGTTCTAACACAGCCTTTTGCGTCACCAACCTGATTCCCAAAAAGCTCCCAGACCTCAGTTGGGGTGTAGGCAAAAATAATTCCGTTAGCATCCATGTCTAGTTGTTGTATATTGAGACGCTGTGCAATAGTTCGAGTTATTTCTTTTAAAATATTTTTTTTATCTGAACTGGAACATTTTATAAGATTGAAGTGAAGCTCTGGTCTATCAAAGGTCTTCGGCCTGATAATGGCTTCATCACCTTGAATTGCTAACTCTCGTTTCAAATCAATTAGAACAAGATCAGAAGCAGTACCAGTCAGAGCAAGCAATACAGGTGATTTTTCTTGAAAAGTGCAGAATTCTCTAAAATTTCGTTCCAAAGTAAGGTAAGATGGTCGGAAGTCATGCCCCCACATTGAGACACAGTGCGCTTCATCAATAACCGCATAATTAATAAATATATCAGTAGCATGTAGGGACTTCATAACAGTACGAAATCCAGGTCGTTGGAGGCGTTCCGGAGAAATAAAAATCATTATGTTTTCATTTAGCATTGCTCCAACATTTTGGTCGTGAAGTCCTGCTCCAGCATACCATGCAATGACATAATCAATTCCAAAATACTCTCTCAAACTTTGCACCTGATCTTTCATTAATGCAACCAATGGGTCAACAATAATGGTTGTTCCCGGTGTTAAGAGAGACGCTAGCTGATAGCATAAGGATTTTCCTGCACTTGTAGGCAAAAGCCCGATAGTTGATTTCTGGGAAAGTACATTTCGTAGAACATCTCCTTGCCCGGGGCGTAGTGATTTTTTCCGGAAATAATCTTGCACGAATGTAGAAAGCAGTTCGTTAGTTGCATTTGTTGGAGATATGGCTTTCGCTTTTGAGCGATATGCAAATCGAACTGACAGATTATGCGGGAAACATTGCCTGACTGAGGAGAATTCAGAGAAAGAGTTTTTATCAGTTTTTGTTAGGCTGTTGCATTTGATTCCAACATCCAAAACAAAATCAAGAGGTACCCCTGAAAAGTTATCACACTTAATTGCTGAAATTTCGAAATTTTCTTTTTTTCCAAATCTATAATCAGAATTCCTTTGAACATACAATTGAATCAAAGGAAGATCATAATTAATTCCATAAAGAGCAGTTAGTCGTTTTATCTTTTCTTGAAAGCTCAACAAAGCAATTTCTGTACATTCCAAATCTCTTTCAATGATTCCTATATTCAGTTTTTTTTTATGTACCATTCCTAAACGATAGAAAAAATGTAATATTAATCGTTCGACACGGGAGATGAGAGATGGTAAAAGAAAAAGGTAATTTTCTGCAAGAAGTTTGTCAGACTTTTTTGAAACATCTGATAGATATTTCTCAGAATCAATTTGCTGGAGATATTTATGGATTTCATCATATAGTGATTCTTTTTTAATTTCATTATTACATGGTCTTAATGTCTTTATGCCAATTTCATTGAATGCCTGATCTCTTTCATTATCCCTACTCTTTTCCAGTTCACCGTGATCACCTGGTTCAATGAGAAGACTCCTGCCATTGGGAAAACTCAATAATAAATCCGCCCGTTGTCCAACAAAATCAGAGGTTTTATTGCGAGATAAAACAGAAGATATCTCTACTTGTGTTTCAATACAATGGGCAATGTTTTTTCCAAATCGAGTAACAAGCCTTGAAAATAATTCCCTTTCGTTTTCAGGATTATCTGGATCAAAACTTAGACTGCTCGGGTTGCCGTTCCATGGATCAAGCAAATCACTAAAACCTTCATAGGCTTCGACGAGAGATGTGTCATGTAAAAAAGATATACTTCCGCTATTTTGTACAACGTTTTTTAAATCAAAGTAATCTCCGTACTTTGCAATAATTTGTTGTTCTGTATAATATGAAAGGAAAGGACGAATGCCACGTTGAAGTCCTTTCAAAAAGACATCATAAATCAGATTGTCCTCTGATGTTGGCTGATAACCTGTTTTATTTTCAGAATATTCCATACGACAGAAATGCAAAGTTTCATTCCAATCACATTTCATATTGCAAGATTTAATCAGGCTCAGTTCACTACCAAATTGTTCCAAATATACGGGCATTAGAAATATTTATTGATGGCGGTAAAATTTTTTACTTTAGCAATTTAATTCAAAATATATTAAATTATACAATGAAATCTTAATGATAGCGTTCTTCACGGTTTAATACAATATTCAAGATCTATGTGAAACAGGAAACACACTATTTATTTTATTAAAAATAAACACAATTGGTTCAATCAAGACCATCCAGAGTGCAAGCGGAAACATGAAGCAAAAAAATAAAAACACAAAGAATCTTTCAAATTTAGTATTTGAAGATTTTCTTATTTTGTGACGGGAAGTGAATACGCCTAAACCATCTTGTTTTCGCATGGCTAGGAGGGCAAATAATGGTAAAATAATATAGGGAATGCTCGCTAAAATAAGTGCATATAATGCCATAGTAGCAAAGATTGCATAAATCAAAATTACATAGGCAATAATTCTACATATCCAAGGAAATATCATTTTTCAAACGGATTTAATATTTCTAATCCAAAGTCGGCAAAATCAGCAATATTTCTTGTAACGAGTGTTAAACCATAGGTGAGTGCCGTGGCAGCAATTTGTTTACACCGGGGGTTGCGGCATTTTTTACGATACTCACTGATAACATTTGTGTCAATCAAAATAAAGATTTGTTTTGTCGTCTTGAATACGATCAAAATCCGCGTCATTTCCTACATTAGGAATGGATCCGAGTATTTCTACAAAACTTTTTTTGCGAGGCTTCAGCAGCGCACTTTCCAAAATAGCGCGATGTTCCGCCTCCGCACTGACCCCATGTTTGCCTGCCCTCATTTTGAGCGCACTGACAACTCCCTCATCAATATTTCGCACTAATAAATTTGGCATTGCTTTTCTCCTTTAGCTTTCAGTTTTACGATCACGATTTTTTAATAGCATTACTATCATATATTGCAAAGCTTAAATTTATGCATGACGCATTCATAGAAAATCTAAAAAATAATTGTCATTTCGACCTTAGGGAGAAATCTTAATTATATTAGAGTGGTAGCTTTTTTAAGATTTCTCCCTAAGGTCGAAATGACAAATAGACGATTTCATAATTATTACTACTGCATCAAACCTTACTGATTTGATGTTTTGTTTTTTCCAGAAATTCATGATTTATCTCAACACCCCAGCCCGGTGCGTCCGGAATCTGTACTTTTCCATTCACGGCAACTAGCGCGGGTTCGTAAATGTTATATTGCCACGGATAGTAATCCGCACCTTCAATAGAAAATTCCACATAAGGCCCGGCGTTTTCCAAAGCTCCCATCATGTGCAGCGTAAAAACCGTAACCAGCGAGAGATTGGCGGAATGCGGTGTGCAAATTAGACCGGCTTGACGTGCCATTTCCGCAAGCTTGAGGGTGCGTGTCAGACCTCCGAGGTAACATACATCCGGCTGCACAACATTAACCGCTCTCATCTCAATCATTCTTTTCCAGGTGGACAAATCACAATCCTGTTCACCTCCTGTCACATCCAACTTGAGCGCGTCTGTAACCTGTTTTGTCCACTCCAGTTCCCAATATGGACACGGTTCCTCAAAATGGCAGATTCCATTTTCTTCCAATAGTTGACCAACCGAAATCGCCTTTTCCGGCGTGTAACAACTATTTCCATCTACCAACAAGTCAACCTCATCACCAAGCGCTTTGCGGATTGCCGGAACGATTTCTTCGGTACGTCCGGGCCACTCATCCTCATCGTGTCCGCATTCTTTGCCTACCCGGAACTTGAAAGCATCATAACCGAATTCGTCTCTCAAACGCAAAAACCGTTCTGCTTCGGCTTGAGGCGTTATGTCACGTTTCATACTTGAAGCATAAACCCTGAAAGGTTTTGGGGTACCGCCAAGCAATTCGCAGACACTTTTTTCTTCCAGTTTGCCGCGCAAATCCCAGAGTGCTGTATCGAGTCCGGAGAGTGCCCGTCGCAAATATGATCCGGGGAATTTGTGTTCACGCTCCGGAATTTCCGAGACAAGACTTTCGATATCCAGCGCATCCTTTCCCAACGCATAAGGTGCGATTTGGCGATGCACAACAAGTGAGGTGATATCCGCATTGTAGGGCGAAACCTGCCCCCAGCCTTCCGAACCGTCTTTTGTACGCACCCTTACAAGACCCACATCGTTGTTACTGAAAGTCTCGATGCTGTAAATGTCTAAATCTTTTATTGTCATGGTTGATTGTGTAATTTGAGTGTTTCAATTTCCTCGCTAATACTATTCCAAATGGATTCTATCAGAATTTCAATATTAGAAGAACAACGAAGAAGCACAACAGATAATTCTACTTGCCATTCACTGGAACCAGCAATAACCAAACTTCCTGATTTCAGATCATCTTCAACTAAACTTTCAGGAAGCCATGCTAGTCCTTCACCGTGACATGCCTTAAAGCGGAGCGTACTTCCCATTGAATTTGAATAGCTCGTAACAAATAAATTGTTAGCTTTCTTTTTAGTAATGAACCGTTCAAGTATCCGACCTAAAGGCGCAAAATCACCAAAACTTAACAATGGAATTGCTAATGATGGCAGCTGTTCTAAATTGAACTGCGGATTCCCGTCAGCTAATGGCTTAGAAACTGGTACAAGACGATCCAACCCAATGACCAGTTTAAGTAGTTGATTAGAAGAGTTTCCTTGTCGATCCACTTCTGTTTCATAGCAAATCACAAAATCCGTATGACCATTTTCTAACTCTTCAAGACAACTCATCAAGTCATCCGCCTTAAGATGGGTTTTGATTCCTGAGAAAGTGTTTTCGAACTTTTCCAGCCAACTAGGATAAAAACTCCAACTGATAGAATGTTGTACAGCAAAGGTAACGGTTGGGGTTTTTGGACGACCGAAAACTTCTTGCACTCTTTCCCTGGCTCCTTCCAAGTCTTGCACTATTTTGTGTGCGACCAAAATAAACTCCTTTCCTGCAGGTGTTAATTTGACAGGATTATGTGATCTATCCAGAAGTGGAACTCCTACCCATTCTTCAATTTGCTGAATTCTACGACTAAATGCAGGCTGGCTAATATGAGAACGTTGAGCAGCTTGGGAGAAATGACCTGTCTCGGCAAGCATTAAGAAATTTTTCAACCAATCTATTTCCATTTTGTCACCAATAGTTATGCAAATTATGCATTATATTAAGCAAACAATGCATTGTCAATTTTGAAAACATTTCTATAACATTGCTCCAAAGTTCTTTAGATGACCCTTTGCTAACACAGGGGTTAATTAAACAATTCAACACAAGCTTGGAATCCGCCATGAATCTTTCCATTTTTCCACAAGTAAAATTATGTCACAGCCCTACACTCATTGAACCACTTGAACGTCTCAGCAAGGTTCTGGGAGGGCCTGAAATATGGATCAAACGAGACGATTGCACTGGATTGGCAACAGGTGGAAATAAAACTCGAAAATTGGAATTTCTAGTCGGAGAGGCGGTTAAACAGGGAGCGGATACGCTGCTGACTCAAGGAGCGGTCCAATCCAACCATGCCCGTCAAACCGCTGCTGCTGCCGCAAAATTAGGTTTGAAATGCCATATTTTACTTGAACGTCGAGTTCCGGAAACACTTGATTCGTATGAGCGTACAGGAAATGTTTTATTAGATCAATTGTATGGTGCTAGTATAGAGTACCGTGAAAGTGGTTTAGATATGAACGCTGAAGGAGAAGCAGTTTGCGAGCGACTGAGAAAACATGGCGTAAAGCCATATTTCATACCAGGAGGTGGTTCTAATCCTGTTGGTGCACTTGGTTATGTTAAATGTGCTCTGGAATTGACAAACCAGATCAACTGTCAAAACATTCAATTTGATACACTGATTCACGCAACTGGTAGTACTGGTACTCAGGCAGGATTGATTGCTGGTTTAGAGGGTGTTAACTCCAAATTACCTGTACTAGGAATTAGTGTGAGGCAACCCCGAGAAAAACAAATTGATGCAGTTTGGGCATTGGTTCGAAAAACTGCTGATAAATTAAAGCTCCCTGAAATATTGCGTGACAAAGTACTGGTTGATGACAACTATGTTGGGGAGGGTTATGGAATACCTACAGACGGTACCATTGAGGCGATCACTTTGCTTGCTCAAACAGAAGGCATTCTGCTCGACCCTGTTTATTCAGGAAAAGGCATGGCAGGCTTAATAGATTTGATTCGCAAAGGGGTTTACAGGAAAGAGCAAAGAATCCTCTTTCTTCATACGGGCGGTAGCGCGGCGCTGTTCGCCTACGAACGGGAGCTTTTTATCTCATAATGTTGTGAGACATAAATGGATAGTACCGTTCGTTTTTAGAATGTTCGATGAAAAATATTTCGCCTATTGAGATTGGGTTTGTTTTTTATCTAACATAAACGGATTTTCTTCTATGTGTTTTTTGCATGAAAGAAATTCTAAACTTAATCATTAAGAGAGGTTATAATGAGAAACTACTTTAAAAAAACAATCAACAGCGTGTTGATGATTTTTGTCTGTTGGTCGCTAAGCGTTAGTGTTGCCTCAGCAGAAAAAGTCAACATCGGGGTACCAAACTGGACTGGAGCAAAAGCAGTAGCCCATCTCCTTCAGGCTGTTATAGTAGATCGTATGGGAGGACAAGCTGAACTTGTTCCTGGTAATAATGCCAGTATCTTCCAAGCAATGGATGCCGGCAAAGGAGATATAGACGTTCATCCGGATGTCTGGCTACCTAATCAGCAAAGTTTTACAAAAAAATATGTGGACGGGGCTGGAACAGTTGCATTAAACAGTCACCCATATGAAGGTAATCAAGGTTTTTGTGTCTCAAAGAATTTTGCAAAAAAGCACAACATAACTGCCATCGAGGATTTTACAAGACCAGAAGTTGCGGCGGACATGGACAGTGACGGCAATGGGAAAGGTGAGATTTGGATAGGGGCACCAGGATGGGCATCAGCAAACGTGAACGAAGTCAAGGTAAGAGATTACAGGCTTTTACCATTTCTTGAAGCCATTCGTGCGGAAGAAAGTGTAAAAACAGCTAGAGTTAAAGATTCAATTGCAAAAAGTGAGGGTTATGCATTTTATTGTTATAAACCACATGCGATTTGGTATATGTTTGATATTGAAATGCTCAAAGAACCAAAATTTGATCCAAATAAATATACTATGTACCAACCGTCTGACTCCGACAATTGGTACAATAAATCTCATGTAGAAACCAAAGACGCATTGAAGCGTGTTCAAATTGCATTTTCCAAATCACTCCGAAAACGCTCTCCTGCAATTTATGAATTTTTCGAGAATTTTTCTTTGGATGCAAATGACGTGAGCGGATTCGCTTATGAGATTTCAGGTCAAGGAAAAGAAGCAAGTGTCGTGGCACGTGAGTGGATGAAAAAGAATTCTTCCCGTGTTGATAGCTGGCTAGGATTGTAGAATTAGTGTAACTATGAAAAATGAACGCCAAACTTTTAAAAGTTTGGCGTTTTTTCTACTAAATTAATGTTATCAATTGACGTGAATAACTATTCGGAAAATATTTCTATCAGTCTGCAGGGAGTCTGGAAAATTTTCAGTGACAATCCTGCACTAGTCCTCGATGCCATCAGAAAAGAAGGTATTTCAAAAAAACAAGCCTTCGAAAAATACGATGCAGTAATTGGTGTTGCTGATGTTTCATTGGACATTCATGACGGAGAAATATTTTGTATCATGGGATTATCTGGTAGCGGAAAATCAACCTTGGTCAGACATCTTAACCGTCTCCTCGAACCAACCTCCGGCAAAATTTTCATCAACGGAATAGATGTATTGTCTTTAAGTCCTAAGTCCCTTCAGGAGTTCAGAAACAAAAATATAGGAATGGTTTTCCAAAATTTTGCATTGTTGCCTCATAGGTCAATATTGGACAATATTGCCATGCCTCTCGATATCAGAGGAATGAATAAGAATAAGCGTTTAGATATTGCTGAAAAAACCCTAAAGTTGGTGGATCTTAAAGGGTGGGGTAACAAATTCGCGCATGAACTGTCTGGGGGTATGCAACAGCGGGTTGGATTAGCAAGAGCACTTTGTGCAGATCCCAAGTTTTTACTAATGGATGAACCCTTCAGTGCTTTAGATCCGTTGATTCGTAGACAACTACAAGATGAGTTTATGGATCTTTCAGCTAAAATGGAAAAAACGACTGTTTTTATCACTCATGATTTAGATGAGGCAGTAAGAATAGGTAACCGCATAGCAATAATGCGTGACGGTGAAATAGTACAGGTCGGCACTCCTGAAGAAATAGTTTTCAACCCCATTGATGATTATGTCGCTGAGTTCGTTGCCGGAATAACTAGACTTAAAATAGTCTTTGCCAATAGTGTAATGCTACCAATTGAGTCTTACATTGTTGAAAATGGGCCGGTTCCTGCCGCAGCTAAACGGATGGATGAAAAAGCCAGCATGAGTGATCTTATTCAAGAATCAGTAAATCAGGATTCTCCGATTGTCATAATAGATAAAGATCAGACAGAAATTGGGGTAATTACACGTAAAGAACTTTTGAGTACTGTTCTTGAACACACTGAAATGTCGTGAACTCAAAAAAAAGGCGGAGTTGCTATGAAGGTAAAAGAGGTTCAAGAATACTCTGAAAAAGACAAACTTATACATCAGTTTGTAAAATCTAACCCACAGTATTACATCCAACGATTTCAGAAGATTGGTAATACTGCGGGCTGGTCTTGGACTTTTAACAAGATGGCTGCCTTGCTGGGGCCTGTCTGGTTTGGAACTAGGGGCATGTGGAATTGGGGGCTTTCGTTTCTGATCATGGAGACATTTGCTTTTGTTCAAATCGTAATGGGTTTTTTCGGCGATGTGGCCTCAGAGGCAAAATCCCGTGTCAGCCAAGTAGAGGCAACCCTCACATTCCGTCGAGAACAACTTGCTACAGCAATTGAAAATAATTCAGAAAAAATTGACCTATACAAGAGAACAGTGGATTCCCTTGAAAAAGCAATCGATGGAATTCGACTTGAAGTACAACAGATTGAAGATTCAGGTATATGGATAGCCATTATTGGAATACTGCTTTTGATTATTATTAAATTAATTGAGGGTTTTGCCGGAAATAATTTGTTGGAAAAACGATTTTCAGATTGGTTGTCTGAACCCTCAATATCTACTGGAATGACATTAAAACATTGGTTCTTTAGCTCATTTTTCGTGTTGATCATTGTCTCAACTACAGTAACCCATTATAGCTTTCCCGGACACTTTGAAGTTTTGAATGAGTTCCCTACTGATAAAATCATTCGGGTTACGGCTATAAACTGGGTAGAAAATTTTTTTAATTTCACAGTTCTTGAGGGAGAACGGTTTTTTGATGGAATAAAATATAGTATCCGGATTATTTTAGACTTCCTAGAGATCGTTTTTGTGGAAACACCGTGGCTTGTTGTTTCAAGTATTATCGTTTTATTGACAAGAATAGCTGCAGGAGTCAGAAGCGCAATTATTGCCGGAGCTTTTTTGGCATACATGGGACTACTTGGTTTTTGGGACAAAGCCATGATGACGCTGGCTCTTCTAGGAACAGCTGCCTGCTTAAGTGTTATGATTGGTATTCCATTAGGAATGTTCTGCGCAAGACGTCAAAAGTTTTATAGCTTTATCAGGCCGATTATGGATTTTATGCAAACCATGCCTGCATTTGTTTTCATGATTCCTGTAATCGCTTTTTTTGGTACCGGAAAACCTGCAGCAGTCGTAACAACAATGATCTTTGGAGGAACACCTGTTGTTCGACTGACTGTCTTGGGCTTGCGAGGAGTACCGGAATCAGTTCGGGAAGCAGCAATCGCTTATGGGGCCAGCAAGTGGTATCTGTTGACCAAAGTGGATTTGCCTCTGGCAGCACCTTCCATCATTGCCGGAATCAATCAAACTATTATGTTAAGTCTTGCAATGGTCGTAGTGGCCTCTTTGATTGGAGCAAAGGGACTTGGCGAAGATGTGCTTGAGGCACTGCAATATGCAAACGTCGGCATGGGAATTCTTGCAGGCTTCGCAATTCTTTTTTGTGCCATGATTTTGGATCGAATCATATCAGGAAATAGAAAATAAAAAAACAAAATGGCTTTGTGCCCTTGTTGTACTATCATTCAGAGCATTGCTTGAGCAAACAACAGGGCAAGAATAAGTTTTAGTTTTATGTAGATTATTATTTATTCTTGTCAAAACACAATCACATTACGCAGTGCGTCACCTTGACTCACATCAGCAATTGCTTCGTTTATTTTTTCGAGGGGGTAACGTCCAGAAATCAATTCATCTAGTTTGAGTCGATCCTGTTGATACAGCGAGATGTACCAGGGAATATCGGTTGACAAGCGGGTGGAACCCATTTTACTGCCGAGCAATCGTTGCTCGACAGAAGCAAAGGCGCAGGAGTCGAATTCTATTTTAACTCCATCCGCAGTCATTCCAACGATGACCAATGTTCCGCCTTTGCAGAGCAACTTGAAACCTTGTTCAAGTGCGCTTTTGGCCCCGACGGTGACAAACACGTAATCAGCACCGCGTCCGTTGGTTAAGCTTTTGACTGATTTTCTCGCATTTCCCTGTCCTACATTGACCGTGTGAGTCGCACCGAATTGCTTTGCCGCTTCCAGCTTTATATCGGATAGATCCAGCGCAATGATTTTTTCGGCGCCCGCAACCGCAGCGCCCTGAACGCTGTTGAGTCCAACTCCTCCTGTTCCGATAACGACCACGCTGCTTCCGGAAGTAATCTGAGCCGTATTAACCACTGCGCCAAAACCGGTAATCACACCGCAACTTAAAATAGAGGCGCTGTCCAACGGAACTTCTTTTGGAATTGGTGCAAGTTGTGAAGCATGCACCACCACAGATTCCGCAAATGCTCCGGTACGCAAACCCTGAGTAATCGGCTTTCCGTCTAAAGTACGCAGTGGACTTTGCTCATCCAGCGGGAAAGTGGTTTCGCAGCGGACTTTATCACCCTTAGAACAAT
>Ga0257116_1001374_pt1 | contig 15728 bp, 17 predicted proteins | sample SI112_120mmetaG_FD_190150 | JGI IMG/M metagenome (GOLD analysis project Ga0257116, IMG submission 190150) | Marine microbial communities from Saanich Inlet, British Columbia, Canada - SI112_120m | ecosystem: Environmental > Aquatic > Marine > Inlet | place: Canada: British Columbia | collected...
ACCTACCATTTAAAGAACTTTGGGATATGATAGGTGGCGGCGGTCTCTCATACAAATTCAGCACCTTTTGGATGCCTCAAGGGAGTGAACAAAAACTAATGGCCACAAACCCTAAACTTAACAGTACCCCTATAGTTTTCCCAGAAGACTTGATTAAAAAAGGTGAGGAAAAAATTCTCAATTTTGGATTTACTGTGGGCCTACTTCGTGAATACAAAAAAAATGAGTCCCAAAAATTGTTGCCTTCTCCTACTGATATCGTTCTCCTTGACTACCTTCCGCTTGATCTTCCACCAGTTGCTGGAGTTATTACCTCAGTAGACCAACCTGAGCTAAGCCATATTAACCTTCTCAGTAAGAATAGAGGAACACCCAATGTCTATATTGAAGGTGTTCTCGGGGATCCAAAATATCTAGGCCTTGTAGGAAAATTGGTTAAATTCAGAGTTAGATATGGAAGTGTGGCCATCCTTCCAGCAACAATGGAAGAGTTCGAAAGATTCTGGTCCGTGAAACGTCCCGATAAAGTAAGCAATATCTCATACAACGCAAACTACCAGGAAATTGAAAATCTTGAAACCACAAGCCTCTCCCGAGATCAACTTAAATCGATATTCGGATCGAAGGCAACGAATCTAGCAACACTTTCGAAGATAGACGGCATAGGAACACCTGATTTTATTTTTGGAGTTCCATTTTCCTTTTACCAGACCCATATGGAAAACTCAGGGTTGCAATCTCAATTAAGCGATCTTCTTAGTAATACTAGTTTTAAAGAAAGCTCTGCCATAAGAGAAGAAAAGCTAAAAGAATTCAGAAAGAAAATAAAGAAGTCGGTAATAGATCCTCATCTTTTAGAAAAAATCAGAGAAATCCTTATTTCTCGTGGCCACGATGGTAAGCCTGTTAGATTTAGATCCTCATCAAATGTAGAAGACTTAGAATTTTTTAATGGAGCAGGTCTATACAGCTCTAAAACTGGCTACGCCAATCCACCAACTCCAGAAGAAGGAAAAAAGCATAAGTCTATACAAAGAGCAATTCTAAAAGTGTGGGCAAGTCTGTGGAACTTTCAGGCTTTTGAAGAAAGAGAATTTTACAAAATAAACCACCATCTTAGTGCCATGGGAATTCTTATCCATCCAGCATTCCCATCTTCAGTTGAACTGGCAAATGGTGTCGCCTTAACAAGAAAAGATAGATATGGATTCTATGCTAATATTTCTATCGCCGAAGGTGATAAAAGCATCACAAATCCAGATTTAGATGACCTGCGAGCTAGCTTTAAAATAATGGCCAGCATTTCTTTTCACGACAATATCCTCAAAGTAAAAAGTCCGAGTGATGATTATTTGAAAATCATATCAAAGGACAAGCTAGAATCTCTTGTTAAACAATTCCAAAGTGCCCATAGTGAGCTCGAAAAAAGCCATACATTAAAATCTGGTGACAATATGGATATTGAATTTAAACTTGTATCAGAAACTAAGAAAATAATGCTCAAACAAATTAGACCATCCAAGTTAAATACAGCAGTCTATGGACTTCCTACTGAAGAGTTAAAAAGCAGAAAATCATATATTGATAGACAAAAATCTGCCCCTTATATCTATAGAAGCCATTGTGTTTCAAACAAACTTGAGTACTTTGAAGAAAACTATGGAACTAAAGACAGAGAGCCAGGTACTGGCCACGTATTAATCTCCCTGAAGCAGGATATTATGGGGATAGGAAAAGCAGGTGATCAGTTTGAATTTTTTAACGGCGAAGATCAAACCTATATAGGCCATCCTTTTATGCACCATGGCCCCTACGATTTGTCTCTCAATGCTCCTAAGCATCCAGTCATTCAAGACTTCCAGGTGATACCAGGAGGAGGTATAACCATTAATGGTCATATTAGTGGAGGCAGCCTTAAGGGACCAATGGGACAATGTGATCATGAAGATATTTTTGAAAACCACCCAGTGATACTAGAAATGGAAATGAAAGAAATAATTGGAGCACCCTGGTAAGTGCTAATTAATTTAAGGCACAACCTCAACAATTTGAGGTAGTGCCTAGAGAGTTATTAATCGTTTGAAGTATTTCTATAGATACATTTTTTATTAAATTTATAAACAATCCTTCCTGCATAACTGCCAGCTGGCATTTTATATTCACTGGCGTAAATAACTACCGCCCGATCAGTTTGAGGAAGCCTTTTAAGCTTGCTCAGGCAATCTTTAAATTCTCTTAAATCTGGATTATAGAGATCATAAAATGGAATTGTAGACCCATCAAACATACTAACACTTTCTATCTTATATATATTTGAAGTGATCTTCGACATCCTGCTGTACTGAGTTATTTTTAAAACTTTTCCCCAAGCAAAGCTTGAAAGGCTTAATAGAGTAATGATTAGCATTGTTTTTTTCATCGAGGGACCTCCTATAGTCATTGATGTAAGTATCTAATATTAATATGTGCCAGATCAAATTCAACCGAGTGAATTCCTTTAATGTTTCACCAGTTAGATTCAAAAATTGAGTAAAATAGTTAGAGATACATATACAGCAAAATCAGGTTATCATTTGGATAACTGAAGATTACTTATTGTGAGCATCATTAAATTTTCTTAAGGCATTGGAGAATTTTACACATGAAAAAGTGCTGTCGAATTTTTCTATATTGACTTCAACACTCAAAACATTTCCTTCACCTACAAGAATATCTCCAACAAAACCAAACTCCCTAGCTTCTTCTAGGTCTGAAATATCGATGGCAACATTTCTTTCTTTGAAATAATTTAGAGTCGGTGTCATTGGAACATTGCACTTGGGACCTTTTAGTCCCTTATTTTTAACTGTATCTACGATGTGATCCATAAGTGTTTCACACTTAGCAGAAACTCTGATTTTTTCATTATCTTTCGAATTTCTTTGAGTATTGATAAACATGAACAGCTCTTTAACTTTTTCAATGTCAGGCATCGACATTAGATTTGGAAGACCATCATCATCATTAGCAATCTCAAGATAGCCAGTTTCTTTGAGAAGGGTGAAGAATTCTTCATACTTTGCTTCTGAAATAGCAAAAATATCTCCAGCATAAAATTTAAAAATTTTCTTACTCAAGGTGTGGCTAGGGCCATCATCTCTCTTTTCACCAAAAGATTTCCCCACTAGGTACAGTACTGTTAAGATTTTTACAATTTCAGCATCTTTTAAAAATGCGTAGTGACCAGCTGATCCATATCCGCCGCCCACATTATTAGACTCGAGTGCTTTAACTTTTGCATTCGTCTTTCTTAGCCTATCTGCCAGTGTGGTTACAATAGTTCTAAACCAGGGATTTAAATTTAGGAGGGCCTTTTCAAGAGCAGAAAATGAAATTGCAATCACTTCAGTTTTAACAATGGCCGCAGCTGAACACGATCTTCTTGAATCGGCCCCCTCACCAAAATAGGCCATCTCACCTAGAACTTCACCAGATCTTAAAACAGCTAGTTCTACAAAGCCTTTCCCTTTTGGCTTGTACAACCTGAGTTGCCCTTTTTGAATGATGTACAAACAATCAGCAGCATCTCCCTCTTTAAATAAATCCTGCCCCTGCGCAAGCGCAATTAAGCCAGATTTAGATCCTTTAGATTGTGCTGGTTGACGTTTTGCGGCCCCTGCTGCCATAAGCTACTATGCTCCCTTTTTCTATAATAAGGGTAACCTGAATCACCTTCTTCTTACTATCAGGGCAAGAGCTTCCCCTCCTCCAATACAAATACCCGCCATTCCCAATCTCTTATTTTCTCGTTTCATAGCATTCATTAATGTAACTACAATACGTGTTCCAGAACAGCCGATGGGATGGCCTAAACTTACAGCTCCGCCATAAATATTTACCTTACTGTGCTCAATTTCTAGGTCTTTCATTGCCGCCATAGTGACAAGTGCGAAGGCCTCATTGATCTCAAACAAATCAATCTCAGAAACCTTTTTACCTGCTCTATCAAGTGCAATTTTCATAGCTTCGACAGGTGCTGTAGTAAACCAGGTAGGGTTTTGGGCAAATGAGCCATAGGATAAAATTTCAAATTCAGCGCATGGATGTTTTTCATCATTACCTAAAACCACTGCTGCAGCACCATCATTTATTGTAGAGGCATTTGCTGCGGTAATTGTTCCATTTTTTTCGAAGGCAGCTCTAAGGGTTTTCATTTTTTCGAAATTTGCTTTTGATGGCCCTTCATCGCAGTCAACTATAGTTTCTGCTTTTCTAGTTTTAACTGAGACTTTCGCTATTTCATCACTAAAAGCCCCAGACTTTTGAGCGGCCTGTGCCCGAGTAAAAGATTCAATTGAAAATTGATCTTGCTGCTCTCTCGTAAAGCCATATTTCTGTGCACACTCTTCTGCACAACTTCCCATAGGCCTATCTGAATAAACATCCCAAAGGCCATCATTTTGCATGGAATCCAGCATGCTAACATTTCCAAATCGAAATCCATTTCTAGAGCCCGGAACTAAATGAGGCGCCATAGACATATTTTCCATTCCACCTGCCACAACAATTTTATTATCTCCACATTTTATTGTTTGAGCTCCAAGTAAAATTGTTTTAAGGCCAGAGCCGCAAACTTTATTAATGGTGGTACAAGGAGTTGATTCATCAATTGATGCAAATAGTGCAGCTTGCCTAGCAGGAGCCTGACCAACACCGGCCGTAATAACATTGCCCATAAAAACTTCATCAACATCACTTGTGCTTACATTGGCCTTTCTTAAGGCCTCTTTGATGGCAACAGCTCCAAGCTTTGGTGCACTTACCGTGCTGAGGGAGCCCATGAATGAGCCCAGCGGAGTTCTAGCTCCAGATAAAATATAGACAGACATAATTAGCTCCTTTTCTAATAAGATAGCGGCATATTAGCCTCTTAATGATCAGATAAAAATAGAAATTAGGAAATTAGCATTTACGCTTAAGTGCTACCGTGTGATAGAAATCTTGGAGACACCCCGTGTCAATCCCTAGACAAAGGCCCTTGCAATCACCGCTGTTTTTGGCCTTGGCAGTGAAATTAAACTCTTTATGTCCGTCATTCTCTGGAAAGAAAATGGAAACGGCTTTGATATCGCCAAGATCTACGTCTTCAATACTTTTTTCAAAAATTAGCTCCTGGTCTCCTAAGTGGGTGGCCTGAGGTAGTGGCTTAGCCGAAGGACGACTCCTTCTTTCAAACCAAATTTTGATAGGAAGATCACTTAGGGGAATAGGCTTTCTTTGTAGTTCTCTTGAAATATCCATGCTTTCAGTGTAATTAATGGCGAAACACTTGTACAAGAGGGAAAGGATGAACACATTGGCCCGTAAAACCCAAGAAGTGGGTGGCACACACCTACCTGCCCAGTGGAAAGACCAGGTTACTCAAGTTTTAGAGCTTACCTATGAAACTGGACTCGCATCAAAAAATAGTTGTTTTGATGTCTTTGGTGTTAGCTTTGATAATGAAATCCTAGTTGTTCTCTCTGTTATCAATAAAGAAAAAGTCGAAATACTTCCAACAACACTTTTCCTCTCTGCTGACATGGAAGACAGTGAAAAAAACCTACAAAAAACTCTCGCAGCATTAACTGATGCTTCAGGCGTATTTTTCGATGCCTTTTTTGAGCAGGAACACTACGATGACTACATCACAAATTGGGCCCCCGAAAAATTTAAAGAATTAGATTTTTTCTACAAAATTTCCAGAGAAAATATCTCCCTCACTCTAATCGCAAACGAATTACTAAAAGAAGAAAAGTAGTGTCACCCATATTTAGCTTTCTTGGTGTTACCACATATTAACTTCAAAAATTAAGACACGACCTGACAGCTTTCTCAACCTTGCTTCGATCTTGTCTAGTATGGGCAATTGTGCAAAAGAGTTGTACTTCTTCCAATGAATTAATAATCAAGTCATTATGAGTTCTTTCAAAATCAAGATTTACTCAATATAGCCGGGAAATTCCAAAAGCTAGGCATTTAGAAAACATTAATCATCTGAGCTTTTGCGTAACCCAATTTTTTTTTTAGGTGAGCTCACAAACCTTGCTAATTTTGTAGACAGGGATGTACTTACAGTACAGTAGACACCCTATTAAGTCCCACCAAATTCATTAATCTTCTAAATTATCAAAGTTTAATAATAGGTCCCTCTTTTCCTTTTCAAGCTCCAAATTGGCATCAGTATTGCAACTTAAGCACTCAAAACTTAAAGAGATAGGTCCTGAGAAAAAGGAGAATACTGATGAATATGTTACTTTTTAGCTTATTAATTGCTTGTGGAGTTGGACAACATCAATTTACTCTTGATGACGTAGAAGGAATTCTTTCTTCAAAAACTGAAGAGCAAGAATCACTCGCAATGCTTTTGCGTACGATAGATCTCTTCCACAAACCCCTGAAGAAGAAGAAACTCTCTATCTCGATGGAAAAATAGTAGACATCAAAGATACTGATACCTCCTTAATTAAGTCTGTCGATCTTGAGTTTGGAGCTTTCAGAGAGTTTGGAGGAGCATTTGATTTTTATTATAATCTGGGAATACTTTCTCACTCTGAACTGATGGATTTAATGGACAACCCCAGTCAGAAGTTGGACCTTTCATTAATTACTCCAGATGACTATATTGTTCGTGGGGAAATTGTTGAGATTAGAGATGATGTTTATCCAATGGAAATAAAAATTGACTTTGTCGTTGATAATCGACACCAACCTGGAATCTATGCTGGCTATGCTAATAAACATCAATATGCAGAACCTATAAGCCTAGTAGATTTGGAACATGAGGCAGCTCCTTACGTAAAAGATGATCTTTCTGAAGTTTGTACTGATTAATAATCCTAAGTTCTAACTTTAAAAATAATTATTAAAGCTCGCAATTGTAAGCGAGCTTTTTTCTTTGCCCTTAATCAAAATTTTTGTATTAAAAAAGAGACTTCTCTGAATAATATTTCTCCAAATAAGATTTGGCATAGCTTCAAAATGCCTGATAGATCAAAACTTAATTTCTTATACGTAAGATCGGATTTTAAATTTTAAATTTTACTTTTGGGTTTTTTGCTTTTTTTTTGGTACGCACCTGAAATTAGAGCGCTCATTGCACCTAATCCTTAGAATATGGAGCTACGAAAAACTAATTTTTAAGCAGATTTTTTCCAAAGACTTGGCCCCAAAGTCTAAAATAAATTGCCTGGTATTGTGGTTTTTGCATACAAGTCTTAAATTCTCCAATGTATTTTTCCCTCCCTTTGAATAGGGGATGATGTAGTGATCAAATTCCAGGTTTCTGGTTTCAGTGCACCTTCCCCTGTGCATGCTAACATGCTCGCAGGTGTAACCCGCCCTTCTTCGAATCTTTCTTTTTATCACTTGGGAAATATACCGAGATCTTGTACCTTGTATTGGAGAAGGCCTTCGAATTGCTTTTAATTCACATTTTTTAACTTGTTTCAATTTATCTTCAAGGGCCACTTCAAGCAGTTTGGTCTGATCCTCTCCTGTGAGATCTTGCAGCTCATTTAAAAGTTTCAAGATTTTCTTAGAGACCTTTAATTTAGGGAGGACTTCACTTTTTGGTGAGTACGAAGGCCTTGACGGCGGCGTAGACAAAATCTCTCTTGCTTTTGATATGGGGACTCCCACAATTTTTGAAATAACTTCCTCTTTTTTTGCCACCGATTTGTCGGACTGCTTTGTGAGATAATCACTGGCCACAACCGCAGCAGTTAGTGAGAGCTCTCCTTTTTGGATCGCCTTTTCAATTTGATCCGAGTTTGCCATTAACTTCATGGCCGTGACCCTATAATAAGCCTCTCCACGAGTATAACCCAGCTCTTCCACACAATACTCATTGAGTGTTCTGCAGTTATACTCAGTAAACAATCTTCTTCTATAAATTTCTTTCAAGTGGAGAAGCACAATATGGAGTTGATCCTTTTCTTTTTTCACTTCTAGTAGAACACTTTTTAATAATTTATCATCACTCATCTTCTCAATAATCACCTTTAACCTCCAATCGCTCCAGCAGCTTACCACGGATTTATCACCCAAATTCTGGACCCATAAAGCACAACAAGAGCCACTATATTTTAAATTTGATTATAGATGTTGAATAGTATTAAAGAAGCACCATCTAGGCAGTTCTAAAGAGTGTAGCACCCTCTAAAAAGAATCTCATTTCCATTTCTCCCACTCAAAACTGAAGGAAAACTTAACTCCCAAGCACTTTCTCCTAATAAAACCTATCATCAAAGTCAGCAATTCCAAAATTGAAATCCCTCCCCAAACCTCCCCATAAAAGAAATCCTCAAAAACATATACCAACTACAAAATACCCACATCACAAAACTCATCAAAACAACTCTAAACTATACCGTGATAAAAGGGCCGCCCCAAAACTAAACCTGAAACTCAACCTTCCCACGGCCCGTGAACTACAAATCCCCTTGTTTGAACGTCTTTGAAGGCAAAATATTTGTGGTGCTTTTTGCATTTTGTTTTTTGGTACATCCACACCCATGAGACTTAGTGTGTTCATTGCATTCAGTCCCAAAAGTGTAGACGTACCTAATTGTACCTAATTGCCTAATTGAAATTCACTCAGGATAGCTGAGGAATTCCAAAAATCGGGAACACAAAAACCATTACTTTGCAGAAAAAAAATGCAAGGTTTACATCGATTAGTACAATTATTATCGGAAGTCTATATACTTTGGTTACATACACGCCAACCAAGGAATAAAATTAATGAAACCATTTTTTTTTGCTCTAACTCTTTTAGTTTCTTTTAACCTAAGAGCTTATGACGTCCTTCATAAAACAAAAATAGAATATACAGTAAAGTTGTACCCCCCCATAAAGGAAAAGAATGTCTCTCCAAGCAAAGTAAAAGAATGGGAAGACTTGGCAATACAAAAATTAAAAGGAGAGGCTGCTTCATGGTCAGGCTCCGGAAAAATCATGAACTTGACAATAAATGAAGATTGTCAAAAAGAATGCTTCCATCAAACATTTGGATCTGTACTTGAAGGCGTTACTTGTACTGCTGAAATTCTCTATTTAAAAGACTAAGTTTTAATACTTAATATGCTCAAAAAGACCCGCAATTTCGAAGCAATTCTTTTATTTTAAGGTAACATAACCCTTGTGTTAAAGAAGATCTACAATGATTGTGGCATAGCTTCAAAGCCTCCGACTAGATCACAACTTCTTGTACGTAAGATCAGATTCTAATTTTTGGATATAAAAAAGCCTCACTGTAGTTAGTGAGGCTTTTTTGTTTATTTATAATAATATTCTAAAGAATAAAAAGATTAGCCTATTTCGTCTTCTTCGAAAGTTCTTGCAGCCGGGCTTACGGCCTTTGTCTCACTTGCCATATCTGTATCGGCATCGAGGTCAATATTCTCACCTTCATCAAACTCAAAAGTTGTATCGATATTTAAGCTTTTTAAAACTGTGTAGAAGGTTTTTTCGTCAGATAACTCACCTCTGACTGCTTCAATAAATTTCGGTGGATATTTCTCTACTAGCTCCATTATTGATTCTACAAGTTTTCCCTCTTCGAGAATAACTCTTTTCTTAATAATACTCTTCCAGTTGGAGATATAATGAAGTCTACAGTAGCCAGAAGTTGTAGCTAGGTTTTCACAGCCTCTTTCCCTGCACTCATCTGTACCAGTCAAATTATAGTAATCAAGTTCAATTAGCGCTTTTCTAATATCTTCTAATTTATAGCTCTCACTTAAGGCCACAATCTCATCAACAATTTTCTCTTCTACTTCCTGAGTAATCTTAGCCTTTTCTTTCTCAGGCATATTGGCCACTGACTTGCTATTAAGTTTTTCTTCTTTTTTAGCAGCGGCACTAGTTTTCTTGGCCTTAGTAGTTTTTTTCTCTACAACCTTTTCTTTCTTTTCTGGAGCAGCCTTTAAACTTTTAACAACTCCTTTGATACCTTTTACGATTTTAGAGGCAGTTGAAATTGGGTTTTTATCGGCCTTAACTGATTTTTTCAGATCTTTCTTTGAGACCTTTTTAACAACTTTTTTGACAACTTTTTTGCTAGCAGCTTTTTTTGCCACTTTTTTTGCCACTTTTTTTGCCACTTTTTTAGCTACTTTCTTTGCAGCTTTTTTCGCAACAACTTTTTTGGCCACTTTTTTCTTAGCAACTTTTTTGGCCACTTTTTTTGCAGCTTTTTTCGCAACAACTTTTTTAGCTACTTTTTTCTTAGCAACTTTTTTGGCCACTTTTTTCTTAGCTGTCTTCTTAGATGCTACTTTTTTCTTAGCAGTTTTTTTCTTTGCCATTTTGAGTCAACTCCGAAAATAAGGGTGTAGAGGCTGTGTACCGTAGCACTATCTATTTAAAAGTTAAAGTTTCACCGTCTCTTTAATGTATTTGGCCATTTCGGCAAGTCCAGATCCAGAGGTAAATATCTGGGCAACGCCCTGGTCCAAAAGGCCCTGATGATCCGCATCGGGGATAATTCCCCCCAAAATCACCTTTTTATCCTCTGCTTCATTGTCTTTGAGAAGTTTCATTACCTCAGGCACAATCTGTCCATGGGCACCTGACAGTATGGAAAGACCTATGACATCCACATCTTCATCAAGTGCAGCCCTTACAACCATTTCCGGAGTTTGGTGTAATCCAGTATAGATTACCTCCATACCGGCATCCCTCAGGGCCTTGGCTATTACTTTGGCCCCGCGGTCGTGCCCGTCGAGACCAGGTTTTGCAATAAGTACTCTTATATTACGAGACATAATTTCTACCTATAAGCCTTAAGTTCATTTCCAGCAATGACTATGCGCTGAATTTCTGAGGTTCCCTCATATATTTCTGTAATTTTCGCATCTCTGAAATGCCTCTCCGCTGGATATTCCTTAATATAGCCATTGCCACCAAGTGTTTGAACTCCTTGATTGGCCACCCACATGGCCGCCTCACTAGCAAAAAGCTTACATTGTGCCGCCTCTTTAGAGTACGGCAAATCTTTGTCCTTCAGCTCACTTGCGTGCTGAATCAAAAGCCTTGAAGCCAGTATTTTCGTCGCCATATCTGCGATTTTAAATTGTATCGCCTGAAGCCCACTGATGGGTTTCCCAAAGGCCATTCTTTCAGTGGAATATTTTATGGCCACCCGGTAAGCAGCCTCAGCGATGCCAAGTGCCTGAGAGGCAATACCAATTCTTCCACCGTCTAAAGTCATCATGGCAACTTTAAAACCTTTTTCGTTTTCACCCAGAAGGCTATCTTTAGGAAGTTTCACCTTTTCAAATACTATTTGAGCAGTTGATGAACCTTTGATCCCCAGTTTTTCTTCTACTTTTTGGACAGCAACACCGTCTGCTTCCATATCCACAATAAAAGCACTAATGCCTTTGTAGTTATCTGTTTTTCTAGTCTTGGCAAAAACGACTGCAACTTTTGCTTCCCTGCCATTGGTAATAAAGTTTTTGCTTCCATTAAGTTCATAGTGATCACCTTTGTCTTCTACAAAAGTAATCATGGCACCTGGGTCAGAGCCTACATTTGGTTCTGAAAGGCAATAGCAGCCTATGCCATCCCCACTGGCCATTTTGGGAAGCCATTTAGACTTTTGCTCTTCACTTCCAAACTTTAATATAGGCCACACAGCAAGTGAGTTGTGAGCAGAAAGTAAAACACCACATGAAGCACAACCTCTAGAGACCTCTTCAACCATAATAGAATAAGAAGTGTAGTCCATACCGGCTCCACCATACTCTTCTGGAATAAAGATACCGAAGAATCCATTTGCTGCCATTTTGGTATAAAGTTCAGCGGGAATCATTGCCTCTTTATCAATTTTTTCTGCAAGGGGAGCAACTTCACTGTCTGAGAATTTCTCACACATATTTTTTATATCTTTATGCTGTTCACTTAACATCATCTCTAAATCCTTTATTTTCCAGTAAACTCAGCTTTTCTTTTTTCTAAAAAGGCAGTCGTTCCCTCTCTCATATCTTCTGACTTAAAGATGATAGAGAACTCTTCTAACTCATAATTTAATGCTTCTTTTAAGGGAAGATCAACGGCACCATTTATCACTTTTTTCGAACAACCAACTGCTAGTGGGGAGTTTTTTAATATTTCAGAAAATGTTTTGTTAGCAGCTTCTAGAAGTGCTTCTTTACTGGGAAATACTCTAGAGACGAGGCCTAATTCCTTTGCCTCAGCAGCACCAACATTTCTACCGGTATAAATTAACTCTCTGGCAGTGGCCCTGCCGACTGCTCTGGCAAGCCTTTGAGTGCCTCCAAAACCAGGAATCAATCCCAGCTTAACTTCAGGCTGCCCAAATAGTGCATTCTCGGTGGCATAGATAAAATCACAGGCCATGGCCATTTCGCATCCGCCACCAAGTGCAAAGCCATTGACAGCCGCAATCACAGGAATATTTAATTCTTCCAGCATCACACTTACCTCTTGGCCCAACTTAGAAAACTCATAAGCCCCACTATCATCAAGGCCTTGCATTTGCTTAATATCAGCTCCAGCTATAAAAGCTTTCTCACCTGATCCTGTGAGGATTAAGCCTTTAACAATGTAGTCATCATTTGAGCTCAGCTCTCCCAGAACACTTCTTAGCTCAGATAGAACATCGGCATTGAGAGCATTGAGTTTGTCCGCGCGATTAATAGTGATCTGAGCGATCCCTTTGTCACCAACTTCAAATAATATATTTTTGAGATCAATATTCATAAAATCCTCTCTTATTTTTTCTTCCCAACCTTCCAGCACTTACATATTGCTTGAGAAGTGGGCATGGCCTGTATTTGGTATCTCCCAAACCATCATGAAGTACTTCCATTATGGCCAAACAAGTATCAAGGCCTATAAAGTCAGCTAGCTCAAAAGGACCCATTGGCTGATTACAACCAAGTTTCATGGCACTATCAATATCAGAAACACTTGCCACTCCTTCAAACAGCGCATAGCAAGCTTCATTAATCATTGGCATTAAAACTCTGTTTACCGCAAAACCTGGATAATCAGAGGCCTTAATAAATACTTTTCCCATTTTTTCGGCACACGCTTTAACGGCCTCAAATGTTTCGTCCGTTGTTTCAAGTCCTTTTATTCCCTCAACCAGTTTCATCACTGGCACGGGATTCATGAAATGCATTCCCGCCACTTGAGTTGGTCTTTTGGTAACCGCTGCAATCTCAGTAATAGAGATTGAAGAAGTGTTCGAAGCTAGAATAGCTGAGGGCTTTAAAATTCGGTCTAGTTCTTTGAAGATCTCAAACTTTATTCCCTTATTTTCTGTGGCAGCTTCAACTACAAGATCGCAATCTTTTAGATCATCTATCTGTGCCGAGAACTCAATTTTATCCATGCTTTTTTGGACAAAGCTCTCTTCCCACTTTCCTTTACTTGCGCCTTTTTCTAGCTGCTTTTGAATAAAGTCCTTGGCAAAATCTAATGCTTTTTTATCAATATCATAAACTTTGACACTGTAATCTGACATGGCCGCCACCTGGGCAATTCCACGACCCATCTGACCAGAGCCAATAACAGCAATGCTTTCAATTGAAGTTGACATCATTAACCTCGTTTTGCGATGTGACAATCGCATTAATATAGTAGAGAACTACAATTCGAAGGCAAAATATCTCGATATTTTGACTCTTGGTCAAGCCAAATGCACCAATGGATGGCCCCAACACTCAAAAAACTTGCTCGACGAAACACTGGACAGATCACCTTAAGTGATTTAAAAATCGGAAGCTAATAAACTTGAAAGAAGTAAACTGTCCATCGGGAGTTATAACGTGGCCAATCATAAGTCGGCGAAAAAAAGAGCAAAACAAAACACTAAAAGAAATGCGGCTGCTAAGGCCAAAAAAAGTGAAATGAGAACTGGCCTTAAGAGTCTTTATCTTGCCATTTCTGAGAATAATAAAGAAAAAGCTGCTGAGTTATTCAAACTAGTTCAATCTAAATTGAGTAAACTTGCTAAAGGCAGTGCGATGAAAAGCAAGACTGCGTCGCGTAAAACTTCTAGATTAGCTTCTCAAATTTCACAATTATAAGAACAGGAAAGATGACACTTTAAGATTTTAAAGTGTACATCCCTCCCAATCCGATATTTGTTTTATCCTGTGGAAAGGCACCGATTAATTGGTGCCTTTTTCATTTTCGTAGGTTTCAGCCTCAGATTCTAATTTTACTTGTGCAGCCTCAACCCCTTTTATTTTGGCCTTCATTTCTTTCATTTCAGCCACCAATTTCGTTAGCTGCTCTTTCATGGTGGCCATCTCTTGAAGCTGGCCGTGAAGCTGAATTTGCCTTTTTTCAATGAGATTGATTCTCTCATATTTGTTCATGCCGCCATTTTCAGTGGAATTAAAGGAAAGCTCTTCAGCATGCCCCATATTCAAGGCCAAAAGTGTCAAAAAGAGGGTAAAAAATTTCATAGTCTAATATTAGCCTTTAACAAGGAGCACAACAAGTCTATATTTTCACAAACAAAAATCAAACGAGTTAGCTGTGAGTGAAGAGTTTAATGGCCCTACCCCGAAAATGAGTGACACTGAGATTGCTTTCAGTGAAATTATCGGTGACCTGGTAGAACAGTGGGGATTTAAAAGACATCTTGGGCGAGTTTGGTCACTATTATATCTAAGAACTAACCCCCTCAATCCTAAGCAAATTCAAGAAGAACTCAATCTTAGTGCAGGCTCTGTCAGCGCCACACTTGTAGAACTTCAAACATGGGGAGTGGTAAAAAGAATCAGAGTTGCAGGAGACAGAAATTTTTATTTTGAGGCTGAAACCCATATTTGGAAATCAGTCTCTAATGTCTTGAGGGCACGTGAGCTTAGAATCCTTGAAGAAGCCTACTCGGGAATAAAGAATCTTACAAAAACCATGGCCCAAAACGATGATCAGGATATGGCCAACTTTCACATCACAAGAGCTGAGCACGTTCTCGATGCCATTAGTACTTCAAATTCCATTATGGAGCACTTTGTGAATATGAACCCTGAAAATGTTGAAAAGCTCGCAAAGTTAGTCAAAAAACTTACCTCACTTTAAAACCTCAGCACACCCGAATCACTTCTATTTCTTTTTTTCCCTTAGGAGTCACAAGCTCAATAATCTCACCCTCAACTTTATTCATCAGTGCACTTCCAATGGGAGAATAAGTTGTCACAACTTGAACACGCACGTTATCTATATTTAAACTCTGCCCTTCACCCGAATGAATCAGAAAATAGAGAGCTTGTTCAGTTGAGTTTAAAACTGTAACGAGTGCACCACTTGTGATGGGATCTGAGGGACTAAATTCTTTTAGAGTAAAATTTTGAAGTATGCCTATTTGTGACTTTAACTCTTCAAGTCTTTTTTTCTGTGCACCTGCAAGATAGCCAGCTTCAATACTTCTTGTGTCCCACTTACTTTCTGCTTTCGTATCTTGATCGCAGGCCCCCGCTTTTGTGAATTCATAGGCCTGCAAGATACCGTCCAGTTCGCAGTTTACAATCCGCATGAGCTCATCAATAATCCTTTTTTTATCCATAGCTAATGTTTTATATCACTGTGAGAAATTATGAAAGTTAATATTGATTTTGATGGCAAAGAGCAGTCTACCAACCTAACCTTCTATCACGATCAATTTAACACTGATCGCGACTACAATGTGGCCATATCCATTGTTCAAACCTTTTGCGCTGATT
>Ga0257116_1001382_pt1 | contig 15662 bp, 10 predicted proteins | sample SI112_120mmetaG_FD_190150 | JGI IMG/M metagenome (GOLD analysis project Ga0257116, IMG submission 190150) | Marine microbial communities from Saanich Inlet, British Columbia, Canada - SI112_120m | ecosystem: Environmental > Aquatic > Marine > Inlet | place: Canada: British Columbia | collected...
GCTAAAAAAGAGGCTGCCAAGAAAACTACAGCAAAGAAGCCAGCTGCTAAAAAAGAGGCTGTCGAGGCTGCCCCTGAAACAGAAACTGCTGCTGAAGAAAAGAAGCCAGCTGCTAAAAAAGAGGCTGCCAAGAAAACTACAGCAAAGAAGCCAGCTGCTAAAAAAGAGGCTGTCGAGGCTGCCCCTGAAACAGATTAACAATTAAATACAGTATACGTAGGAGACGAATTATGGCGATTACAGCCGCTTTAGTTAAGGAGTTAAGAGAGAGAACAGGCGCAGGAATGATGGACTGTAAAAAAGCATTGGTTGAAACCAATGCTGACCTTGAAGCAGCAATTGATTTAATGCGTGCATCAGGCGCAGCAAAAGCTGCCAAAAAAGCAGGTCGCGTTGCATCTGAAGGCCTTGTTAATGTTACAATTAGCGACGATAACAAACAAGCTGCAATTCTTGAAGTTAACTCAGAAACAGACTTTGTCACTAAAGGCTCTGCATTTATTGATTTTGTTGAGGCACTAGGCTCCCTAGCTCTTAAGAATAAGCCTGAATCAGTGGAGAGTTTTTTAAGTCAAAAACTTGACTCTGGAGAAACAGTTGACGAGGCAAGAGAAGGTATTATTGCAAAAATAGGTGAAAATATTTCTGTGAGAAGGGTTCAAATTATTAGCACTGATACAGGCATTTTAGGTGCTTATAAGCACGGTGATCGTATTGCCGTCCTTACAGTGTTAGCGTCCCAAGATTCGGCTTTGGCAAAAGATGTAGCAATGCACATCGCTGCTTCACGACCGGAATGTGTCAGCGAAAACCAGCTTTCGGACGACACCCTTGAAAGAGAAAAAGCAATCTTTATTGAACAAGCTAGAGAAAGTGGAAAGCCCGACAACATTATTGAAAAAATGATTGTAGGCAGAATGAAAAAATTTGTTAATGAGGTTACGCTTTATGGCCAATCTTTTGTAAAGGACCCAGATATTACTGTTGGAGATCTTGTTAAATCTAACAACTCCGAAGTTGAATCGTTTGTCCGATACGAGGTTGGAGAAGGAATAGAGAAGAAAGAAGACAACTTTGTTGAAGAGGTAATGGCTCAAGCGCAAGGCTAGAGTCTGGTCTCATAAACTGAAAGGGCGCGTTGGCGCCCTTTTTTATTTCTCAAATATTAAATTGTTTATAGGCTAGCCCTGTCTTTAACGATTAGCTTCATTATTGCCGGCATTAAGAAAAAATCAGCCAAAAGTGCCACTAAAATCGCGCTTGCTGTAAGCACGCCAAAATCAAACATGTTGTTCATTTGTGAAAAGGTAAGAACAAGAAACCCAAGAGCCAGAACGATGGATGTCAAGGTTATAGCTCTACCAGTTCCCATCAAGGTTAATCGAACAGCCTTGTCTACATCATTGTATTGAAGCTCATACCTTCTAAAGTTGTGCATAAAATGCACAGTATCGTCTACAGCCAGTCCCAGCGCAATTGCACCAATCAACAAGGTGAACATGTCCAACGGCATTTTAAAAATCACCATAATAGTTGATAGAAAGACGATAGGCAACAGGTTTGGTATCATGCTAATTAGCCCAATTTTCAGGTTACCTATCAGTAGCACCATGAGGATTGTGATAAGCGAAAAGGCCAGAACATAGCTCACCGCACTACTATAAATTGCCTCTTCAAAAGTAACCGTCATCAATGTTCCAATGCCGGTAAAAGTCACTTTGGCCAATGAGCCAAATTTTTGATCTAAATAGAGTTGAGCATTGTCAATAAAAATGTTTGCCTCAAGGGAGTCAATAAAGGGCGTTTTTAATGTTAGTCTCGCCTTAGAATAGTTTGCATCGACAAGACTTGTAAGATCGTTATTGCCGCTGCTTTCAAAAAGCAAAAACTCCTGGGCTATAAGATCCGAATCATCGGGAATAGTATAATATTCGTCCCTATTTTCATGAAGCGCCCTATTGGTTTCTTTAATGACATCAACATAGCTTATAACCTTTCCCACAAACATGTTTCCAGTGGATATAGAGTTTATATTTTGAGACACATCATCAATAACTCTTAATACTTCAGGGTTGTAAAGGCCGTTTGTTTTTTCAGTATCAATAATTACTTCAAGCGTTAATGAGCCATTTAAGTTCTCATCGACAGCCTCTGTTGCTACTCGCGCAAAATTATCCTCGGGAAGCCACTGAAGAGGAAAATGAGAAAACCTTAATTGAGCTGCAATGATAGCTGCGCATATTATTAACACGGTGCTAAATGAAATAATTAGCTTAGGCCTGCCAGTTGCAAAAACGCTAATTCCAATCATCGCTCTATCCAATAGAGACTGGCCATCTTCGTCTGATTTTTGTCTGAGAACCTTAAAGTTAGTTACTGACACCAAGGCGGGCAAAAAAACGAGAGTAAAAACTAATCCAACCATAACCCCGCTGCTTGCAAAAATCCCAAGGTCTGCGACAGGCGCAACGCCAGAGAAAGAAAAAGACCAGAGCCCAGCTGCGGTAGTAATAGAGGTCATGATAATTGCCAGCCCTGAATGTCCCATCGCGTACCTAAGAGACTTCTTTTTATCGTTTGTTGTAGCAAAGTCTTTATAGAATACAGCTAAAAGATGAATTGATGCACTAGTAACAACCGCCAACAAGAAGGTGGGCATTATTTGGGTCGCCATAGTAAAAGGTGCTGAAAAAATAGACATCAATGAAACAGTCATTATCAGTGTTAAAGAGACACATACAAGTGGAAGAATGACTCCTGAAATTCGCCTAAATAACGCAAAAAGAACAATCATAATGACTATCATCATTAGGCTTATAAAAACAGCTGAATCATTCATTAATGCTTGTTTGAATATGCCTGCAATTGCGGCTGAGCCGGACAAGTATATTTCAAAGTTATCGTCATTAAAGCGCTGCATTATTTGTTGCGTTTGCGCAATAATTTCATCGTTTTCTGCATCCGTTAAATATAGCTTTTGCTCTGCAGTGTTGTCGTCGAACTCAAGACTGTCGTCGAACTCAAGACTGTCGTCGAACTCAAGACTGTCGTCGAACTCAAGACCAATAGAGTCTTCAGAGGCACCTGCATTGGAGTAGGTTTCTGTCTCAATTGTCACGGTAGTCATTGTAAAGTCTTCACTGTAAAGTGAATTTTCATAAAGACTGTTGTTAGTAACCGTTTCTTTGAGTTTAACAAGGTCTTTTTTATTTTGAGGAAGGTTGTCAATCAGGGGCTCTACAATCAGCTCTCCTTCAATGCCATAAGTGTTTCTAGCATTGATCAAGGAGTCTACCCCTTTAATATTTGGCAACTCATTCTCTAGGGCATGATGAAAACTATCGAGCTTCTTCAGAAAGTCTAAATCAAAAATATTTCGAGTTTTAACTGCAATCATCAGCTTTTCATCGCGACCGAACTGATCTCTAAAAATATCGTACTCGACTCGCATCGGGTCTGTTTTATGCAAAAAGCCCTCTGTGGTTGTATCAATTTTTAACGATGGAAGCTGAGAGCCGAGCGCCACAACAAAAACAAAAACAACTGCGATTGTTATCTTCGCATTTTCAAAAAGCCAGTCAGAAAAAAGTTCAATTTTTGATTCTGTTTTTGTTCGCCAGTTCATAAATATATTTGTTTATTTGTGTTGTGAGATATAGAGGAACAATATAATAAAATTAAAGCTGAAACATTATATTGGACAGAACAATTCTTGTGTCTAGAATAAGGGCAATATAATAGAAAACTTAACCTCTAATCGCTATAGTGGCTCTATGAGTTTTTCTTTGTCTTGATCGCCTCCTTGATTGTTTTTCATTACGCGCCAGGAAACGTAAAGCCCGCTTCCTATGATTACAAACAACCCAAGTATCGCTTGCATATTTGGAACATAGCCAAATACAATGTAGCTAAGCGTAATAGCACCGACAATTTCAAAATAATTGAATGGACTTAGTTCAGAGGCGCTTGCAAACTCAAATGCTTTAATAATCATAAAGTGTGAGGCGGCTGCAAAGAGGCCCATGGCGGCTCCTAACAACAATCCTTTTAGGTCCGGAGCAGACCATGCAGCAAAAGCCAGAGGGGACATTATTAGAATTCCTACGATTGCAGAATAAAAAAGGGTGAGTACTGGTGGCGCCCTAAATGAGAGTTTTTTTGTAAAAATAATATAAAGCGCATAACAAACACCTGCAACAACAGCCAACAAAAGGCTTGGCTTAAAATCATCGCCTGTTGGCTGCAACACTATGACAACTCCAACAAATCCAATTAAAACTCCAACTCCAATGAATAGGTCAAAGCGCTCGCCCAAAAGCATTGGAGACAAAACCGCAACAATCAAAGGCGAAATAAAAAGAAGGGTGAGCGCATTAGGAATAGGGTTTGATTTTATTGCCGCAAAAAAGAAAAGGGTTGCTAGGGTCAGCATTAAACCTCTTAAAAATTGAAGCCCAAGACTTTCAGGAACTCTTTTCCATTTAACTTTTTTCCAAAAAATAATTGGAATAAGCCAAAACGCATGAAAAAAGAATCGGGTCCATGTAACCTGCATCACAGAATAATCTTCACTTAGTAGCTTAGCAAAAATGTCTAAAAAGGGAACCGTGCTCATGCCCATTAGCATAAGTCCTATCCCTTTTAGAACAGTTTTATCAAAAAAGCTCATAAGTCCTCCAATAAGAAACTATGCTGATTGTACAATGCCAAGCGTGCTGGCTAAGCTTTAATTAAGTATGGTGCCGTCGGACGGAGTCGAACCGTCACAGCTTGCGCTACAGCCCCCTCAAGGCTGCGTGTCTACCAATTTCACCACGACGGCAAGGGTTGTTAGTTACTAGGTATTTCGCTTGTGTCTTCGTCAAAAGCATCATCACTCATAATGGTTTGCGACATAATGCTTTGACCTGAATCTGCAACACTTCTTTCATTAGAGGCAAAGTACGCAAGGCTTATACTTGTTACAAAAAAGCAAATCGCTAAAATTGCCGTTAGCTTATAAAGGAAAGAGTGTGCGCCTCTTGCACCAAAAACTGATCCCGCTGCTCCAGAACCAAACGCAGCCCCAGCATCAGCGCCCTTTCCGTGTTGAATTAAAATTAGTCCTACTAGGCCTAAGGCCAACAATACATGAACCACTAAAATAATTTGAAATGTCATATTAACCTGCCTTACAAATTTGTAAAAAATCTTCTGCTTTTAGCGCTGCACCGCCAATTAAACCGCCATCTATATCTGGACAAGAGATAAGCTCTAATGCATTGCCAGCATTCATACTTCCGCCATACAGTATAGGTGTTTTTTCAGCTATATCTTGATTGCTACTCGCAAGAAGATTACGAATAAACATGTGAACTGCTTGTGCTTGTTCTGGGGTAGCTGTCATGCCTGTTCCAATTGCCCAAACAGGCTCATATGCAATAATAATGTTTTTGAATGCCTCTATTCCAATCAGCCTAACAACTGTAGTAAGCTGCTCTGAAATAACTGCCTCTGTATTTCCAGACTCTCTTTGATCAAGAGACTCTCCAATACAAAGAAGTGGCGTCAAGCCAGAATCAATCGCAGCTTTTGTTTTTTTGGCAACAATTTCACTAGTTTCACCATATAAACTTCTTCTTTCAGAGTGTCCAACAATAACGTGCTTAGCGCCAAAATCTTTAATCATTTCTGCGCTTACCTCTCCAGTAAAAGCTCCTGAGACATTCACATTTAGATTTTGTGCACCAAGCATTAAACTGGACCCACTAATTAAAGTTTCAACCTGTGATAAGTATGGAAATGGAGCACAAACTAAAACCTCTGCGCTAACATCACCCATTCCAGACAATATGCCGTTGACAAGACTTTTAACTGCGTCTTTGCTGGCATTCATTTTCCAGTTTCCAGCAACTATCGTATTGCGCATCTTTTTTGGCCTATATAAAAAGAGGGCAATGTTACTCTAAAACACATAGAAAATCAATTAGGAACAAGCCTTAAGAGCCAACTTAATGTTAATTATTTAAGGCTTGGCATCTCACGCATAAACAATGCTTTTTGAATGTCTGTCTCAGCTGTCTCAAAGTTTTGAGCCGCCAAATGACCTGCAAACACGGCATCAGCAATTAGACCAGGGGCCTCTGCATCTCCAATCAGCTGAATATTTATAGCCGCAGGCTGTGTTTTCTTGTTTGGTTTTTGATTAATTAGCTGCTCATAAAGAGAGGTATTTGGTATTCGTTCAGTTACCATAACTATTGATTGGCAGGATATTTGTGTGCTGGCCCCAGTGAAAACACACTCAAGGTAGGCTATTTGGTTCTCAATTTTTTCGATTAAGTTGTTACAAACAATCTTAACACCACTACTAATAAGGGACTTCTGAACTCTTTTCTGCTCTAGGGTTGACTCTGTCCATGGAGAGACAACGCTAGCAGGCGTAATAAAGATTACATCGACACCCTTTTCGCTTAGATGGTCTGCCAGTACTCCAGCCAGGTACCCCTGCTCATCATCATAAACAATGATTGAGTCTTTGATATTTTGCTCTTCCTGAATAATCTCTTCTGGGGTAAAAACCTCGACACTTTCAATTCCTATTATTGGGCCTCTTCTACTTCTTCCAATTCCATCTTTTCGCCATTTTGAGCCTGTCGCTAAAAAAATGTTTTTAATTCCAAGCTCATTAATATGAAGCGAGGTAAGCTGGCTTTCTTTATATATTTCAATATTGTTTTTTTGGAGAATTTCATGAACCCTGTTGTCAACAACCCGCCTCCAGGCCTCCAGGCCTTTCAAGCTTGACTCAAACAAAACTCTTCCGCCCAGCTGATTTTCTGATTCAGCCAAAATTACCTCGTATCCTCTCCTTGCGAGCTGAAGACTACACTCAAGTCCCGCTGGTCCAGAACCAACAACGAGTGCTTTTTGGTCTGATACTTTTGGTTTAATAAACTCTGGATCCCAGCCCCTTCTCCATTCTTCGCCCATAGTTGGATTTTGTGTACATCGAATTGGCACAGAAAAATTATCGCTTGAAACACAAATATTACAACCGATACATTCCTTAATTTGGTCTGTATTTTCTGACTGTATTTTGTTTGGTAAGTAGGGGTCCGCAATTGAAGGCCTGGCTGCGCCAATTAAGTCTAAGACGCCCCTATCAATTAGCTTTACCATTAAGTCTGGTGATGTCAGCCTGCCAACCCCAACAACCGGCTTGGTGGTTAGACTTTTTACAAATTCAACATAGGGCATTTGATAGCCCTCATTTGGCTCAAAACGAGAAGTTTGTGAGTCATTTGACCAATCAGAAACATTGACATCCCATAGATCTGGATGTTCCGATAACAGCTCAACCACAGCTCGGCCTTCCTCATTAAATTGCATACCGTCTTTACCTTTAAGCTCATCTACAGCAAAACGAAAAGCAATTCCACAACTATCGCCAATAGCCTCCTGTGTTTCTTCCAACAACTCTCTAGTTAATCGTAAGCGGTTTTCTAGGCTTCCGCCATACTCATCCGTTCGGTTATTCATATCTGGCAAAATAAACTGTTGTGCTAATGACATACCGTGACCTGCATAAACATAAACAATGTCAAAGCCAGCCTCTTTCGCATTCAATGCAGCTCTTTTATGCCAGGACCTAAAATCTGAAATATCCTTTTTTGACATTCTTCTTGACTGTTTTGGATATAAAAAATTAACAGGCTGTGCGTTGGGAGACATAGCAGGAATTCTAGAAAAGAGGTTTGTAGAATTATGGCCGCTATGGGTCAATTCAATTGCAGCTAGGGCATCATACTTGTGAACAGCCTCAGTCATTAGACGAAGCGCAGGAATGTCTCTTTTGTCCCAAATTCTTTGCTCAACATAAGGAGCTAAATCAGAGCTTGGATGTATCTCTGCCTCTTCTGTGCTTACAACCCCCCAACCCCCTTTTGCCTTAGTTTCTCTCATAGCGGCATGTGCTTTTGGTCTTAGGTGTCCCATTCCACAACAATGCGGCACTTGGTAGAATCGGTTTTTTGTTACAACTGGGCCTATTTTTACTGACTCAAAAAGCTTGCTGTAAGGATTGTTTTTCATGGGCTAGTTATACAATATTAACAAGACTAAAATCAAACTATTCTACCAAATGCTTTAATCATCTTTATCGTCATTACAGGTATCATTAGATTTTTGATTTCATGTTTTATTTACCAAAATGTCACAGACTTGGGCTGAATGCTTAGACTCCCTAAAAGACTCTCTTCCGTTAGGAGAGTTTAGCGTATGGGTTAAGCCACTTAAAGCGACGGAAAGAAATGAAACACTTTATCTAAACGCTCCTAGTGCATCTGCACTCAAGTACATACATAAACACCAAAACTTAGAGGCAGCAATTATTTTGGCAGTCTCTGAGTGTGATCGTAAACTTAAAGTAAGGTTTGGTGTTGTTGAGTCTAGCAAAAAAACAGCAGGCGCTAAAAAACATCACACTACACCCTTGTTTCCAGAATACACCTTTGATAATTTGGTTTTAGGAAGTGCAAACCAGGTCGCCGCCCTAGCAAGTAGGCAGATAGCAGAAAAAATTGGGGCGTCTCCCTATAACCCTTTTATTATTTATGGTGAGTCTGGGTTGGGCAAAACGCATTTAATGCAGGCAGCTGGACATCTTGCTCTTAAAAAAAACCCAAGCTCAAAAATTATCTACGTGCCTCTAATGGATTTTGTTAGGAACATCACAACAAGCCTTCGCCACAACACAATTGAAAACGTAAAGCTTTTTTACCAGTCAGCGGATCTTTTATTGGTTGATGATATTCATTTAATTGCAGGAAAAGACAAGTCGCAAGAAGAATTTTTTCATATCTTTAATTTTTTATTCAGTACAAAAAAACAGATTATTTTTACATGCGACCAACCCCCAAAAAACATCAAGGACCTTGAAAACAGGCTAAAAACAAGATTTTCCCAAGGACTAAACTTGCAACTCTCTCCACCAGAACTTGAAATGAGGGCTGCTATTCTCCTTAAAAAATCACAAAGCCCACAAATATCTCTTAACCTTTCAGAGGATGTTGCCCTTTTTATTGCGAGCCATGTAATGTCAAATGTTAGAGACCTTGAAGGGGCTTTACTGAAACTAAAAGCCTTTGTAGACTTCTCTCAAATCGACCACTCTCTTATTACCAAAGACGTCGTTGAGGGGGCTTTGGGCGACCTCATAAAACCAAAAAAACTTTTTATTGAGGTTAATGAAGTACAAAAAACAGTCAGTAAGTATTATGGAATTACGGTTTCAGATTTGGTTTCAAGCTCCCGCAAACAGCACCTAGTTAAAGCAAGACAAATGGCAATCTATTTATGCCACGAGTTAACATCATTGTCGTTAGCTAAAATAGGCCAAAACTTTGGAAACAGAGATCACTCTACAGTGCTTTATTCTTGTGAAAAACTTAAGGGACTTATTGCTTCGAATGAAGAGATCAAAAATGACATCGAAAACATAAAGATTAAAATTACTAACTTATAAACAAATAAATTACTACTTGGGTTGTTAGTAATTAACAAAACATCTTATAATTAGTGGACAAGTTAACATCTTAAATATTAAATAAAAAAGATATTAACAACATAGTCACCACTCAAACGATTGATTTTTTTAAAAAAAAGATAGTAATTAACAAAAAATAAACAGACTAATAATAACAATAATTAATTTAATAAGAAAGGTTACTTATGAACACTGAATTAAGCGTTGAAGAACTCATAGAACCACTACAAACCGTAATAGGGGTTGTTGAAAAAAAACAAACTCTTCCAATTCTCTCTCACGTACTAATTCAATTAAAAGAAAAAAAGCTTACACTAACAACCACTGATATGGAGTTAGAAATAAGCGCATCAAATACAATAAAAAGCGACACAGAGGTTACGTTTACAATTTACGCAAAAGATCTAATTGATATTGTAAGAAAACTTCCAGAAAAAACACAAATAAAATTCAAAATAGAAGAAAACAAAGTCTATCTAAATGCCAATAAAAACACTTTTGAACTTAATACATTTAATCATTTAGATTTTCCAGCCTTACCAAAAACCCAAAATACAAGTGTTATCAAAATTAAGCAAGAAACTCTCAAAGAGTTAATTGAAAATACTAGTTTTTCAATGGGAAATCAAGATATTCGAGCTTATTTAAACGGGTTGTTTTTTGAACTAAACAAAAACTCATTAACGGTTGTTGCAACAGATGGCCACAGACTTTCGATTGGTGAGGTCAGTCAAGAAAATAATTTAGAAGAAAAAAAGACTGTGATTCTCCCTAGAAAAGCAGTGCTGGAGTTGACTAAACTATTAAATAAAAGCTCGCAAAACATCGCAGAAATACACCTTTCGGATAATTATTTTTCACTGATCGACTCAAACACTAAGATCATTAGTCGACTTATTGATGGTAATTTTCCTAACTACAAACAAGTAATGCCAACAGACTTTAGTAACACTATTGTGATTGATCGTGAAGACTTTTTATCTAGTTTACAACAAGCCTCTATATTTGTTGACGAAAGAACCAAGGGTGTAAAGCTCGTATTTCGCGACGACAAACTTAGTATTTTTTCTCACTCAGAAAGGGGTAGGGCTGAGACTCAAATTGAAGTAACTAAACAAGAGAAAGAACTTGAAATTGCATTTAATATTCACTATCTAATATCAGTTCTCGAAAAACTTACCTCTAAGGAGATCAATATGGTGATACCGGGTGGTGAAAACAAGTCTTGTTTATTAAGTGCTATTGATGATGAGAGCTATCACTACATTATTATGCCGATGAGAATTTAGTAACTGTGTTTAATGGCAATCATTGAAAAGCTACATGTTTTAAACTTTAGGAATTTAGCAGATCAATACCTGCTTCCAAACAACAACATTAATTTAATACTTGGTCAAAACGGACAAGGTAAAACAAACTTTATTGAATCAATCTATTATTTAGGCCATGGTAGGTCTTTTAAAACCAAGAACTTTAGAGACGTTGTTCCATTTGATGATCAACAAATAAAAATATCTGCAGTTGTAGACTCACAAAAAGTTAGCATAAAAAAATCTCGTGATAAAAGTGTTGTTTCAATTAACAATGAAAAAATCTCTAGTAATAGTTTTTTAAGTCAAATTCTCCCTATACAAATTATTTCTCCTGATCGCGGGTTTGTTGTTGGCGGCTCACCGAAACTTAAAAGATCTTACCTTGATTGGGGGGTTTTTCATAACAATAAAAACACTCTTAAAACATATAAAACATATAAAAAAACGCTAAAAAGTATTAATACATTGTTGGCAGGCGGCAACAATACTGGCCTTCAAGAATGGTTTGAACAGTTTGCTAATCTGTCAGTAGAGATAACAAATGATCGAACGAGCTATATAGAAAAATTATTAAGCACCTTAAAAAAAGACTCACATAATAAACTTAATAGTTTAATTAAATCTAAAGAGGTTTTTAGTTTTCAAATTCAAACAGGCTGGCCAAAAGAGGTTGATGCTCTTAACCAAACACAAATATTTGAATACCTTTTGAAAAACAAAAACACTTTTTTAAAAACCAAATATTTAAATTATGGTCCCCATAGAGCAAGCGTTGAATTTTTTTTAAACAATAAAAACGAGAACTACCTTTCTAGAGGTGAGCAGAAAAAAATGTCAATTGTTTTCTGGATGCTTCAAGTTATGGCCTTAGTTGAAAATAAATTAAACCCAGTTGTATTAATCGACGATATTTCTTCAGAGCTTGACGACGTCAAAATTAAATCTGTCATTAACTTTTTAACTGAAACTAATATTCAAATTTTTATTACAGATATAGGTAACAAAAATTTACCATTAGACACAAAAAAGTCAACTATTTTTGAAATAAAAAAAGGGGTTTTAGAGGCCATGTAGTTCTCTTTTTCAAACACAAAATAACCCCTAAAAAAAGCAGATGAAATAACGCTAAACTAGATAGGCGTGGTATAATAAATTTATTTTTAAAGGGTGTTTATGAGCGAAGAATACCAAGCCTCTAATATTAAGGTTTTAAAGGGTTTGGACGCTGTTAGAAAGCGCCCTGGAATGTATATTGGTGATACAGATGATGGCACTGGTTTGCACCACATGGTTTTCGAGGTTGTTGACAACTCTATTGATGAGGCTTTAGCGGGCCACTGCTCAAAAATTGAGGTTGTAATTCACGACGACAACTCTATATCTGTAACTGACGATGGAAGAGGCATACCTGTTGATATTCATCCAGAAGAAAAAATTTCTGCTGCAGAGGTTATTATGACAATTCTTCATGCTGGCGGTAAATTTGACGACAACTCATACAAGGTTTCTGGCGGGCTGCACGGTGTTGGTGTTTCTGTTGTTAATGCTTTATCTGAATCACTTCATTTAACTATCTATAGAGATGGCGAAGTCTACGAACAAGACTATGTTTTGGGTGTACCCAAAGCGCCCATAAAGACAACCGGCAAAACAAACTTTTCTGGAACAACCATTCACTTTAAACCAAGTGCTGAGATTTTCGCAGAAACAGTTTATAAGTTTGAAACACTGTCAAACAGGTTGCGTGAACTTTCGTTTTTAAATTCAGGTGTTCATATTGAAATTAATGACGAGAGATCAGATAAAAAAGATGTGTTTGTTTATGAGGGCGGCATTACTGCTTTTGTTGAACATTTAAACAAATCAAAAAACCCAATACACAGTGATATTATTTCTATCTCTACTGAAAAAGACGACATATCGGTTGATGTGGCGCTTCAATGGAGTGACTCTTATCAAGAGAGTGTTTATTGTTTTACAAACAACATACCTCAAAGAGACGGAGGGGCCCACCTTGCTGGTTTAAGGGCTGCGCTAACCAGAACCCTTAACAGCTTTATTGATGCATCTGGTTTAGCTAAAAAAGAAAAAGCAGCGATTACCGGTGAAGATACCCGAGAAGGATTAACGGCTATACTATCTATTAAGGTTCCCGATCCAAAATTCTCTTCTCAAACTAAAGATAAGCTTGTCTCTTCTGAGGTTAGAGCCCCTGTTGAGTCATCTGTTAACGAAAAACTGGGTGAGTATCTTCTAGAAAATCCAGCAGAAGCTAAAATAATAATAAGTAAAATTTTTGAGGCCTCAAGAGCCCGCGACGCAGCTAGAAAGGCTCGTGAAATGACGCGCAGAAAAGGGGCATTAGATATTGCTGGGCTTCCTGGAAAGCTAAGTGATTGCCAAACAAAAGACCCTGCCGAATCTGAAATTTTTCTTGTTGAGGGAGACTCAGCGGGTGGTTCTGCAAAACAAGGAAGAGATAGAAGAACACAAGCAATTCTTCCGCTTAAGGGAAAGATATTAAATGTTGAAAAAGCTAGATTTGAAAAGATTCTTTCTTCACAAGAGGTGGGAACGTTAATTACTGCACTGGGTTGTGGAATCGGTAAAGAAGAGTATGACATAGAAAAACTCAGGTACCACAAGATCGTTATTATGACCGATGCAGATGTTGATGGCGCCCACATTAGAACCCTTTTATTAACCTTTTTTTATAGGTACTTTCCAGAGCTTATAGAAAATGGCTATCTTTATATTGCGCAACCACCTTTGTATAAAATCAAAAAAGGAAAACAAGAGCGATATTTAAAAGATGACGCGGAACTTGACGAATATCTGCAGCAAGAGGCAATCCACGACGCCAGCCTTTTTGTTAATAACGACACACCAGCCATTCAAGGAGTTGCACTAGAAAAAATTGTATCCAGTTATTATGAGACCATTGGAGTTATCGAAAAACTTGGTAAAAAGTATAATGATTTTTTGTTGAAAGCGCTTCTTGGTATGCCAAAGATGGATTTAAAGGACACAAATAAAGCCAAAGAGTGGTGTGAATCTCTACAGCAAAAAATGAACAATAGTAGTTCAATGTCTGAGAGTCACAACCTTGATTTTTCTGATAATAGTGTTTCTTACTCTATGAAAACATTTGGTGTTGAAACAAGCGCATCATTTCTTGATACAGCTTTTTTTGAATCCAAGGAATACAAAAATATAGAGAAGTACTCTAGTCAGGTTGAGAGTATGTTTGCTGACGAAACATTTGTTCAAAAAGGAGCAAAGGAAATAAAAACACCAAACTTCTCTACCGCGCTTAATTTTCTATTAGCTGAAGCACGAAAGGGCCAAGGTTTCCAGCGATATAAGGGCTTGGGTGAAATGAATCCAGACCAGCTTTGGGATACAACAATGAACCCTGAGTCAAGAGTGATGCTTAAAGTTAAAATTGAGGATGCGATTGCCTCTAATGATGTTTTTACAACCCTTATGGGCGACGAGGTTGAGCCAAGAAGAAACTTTATCGAAGAAAACGCCCTTAAGGTTGATAATCTCGACTTCTAAATTTAAGACTCAAATAACTTGAATTAAATTAATTTGGGTTATGAATTTATTTACTAACGTATAACCTGTATTTGTAAGATAATAACTTCAATTACTTACAAATGGTAGGGTTATGTCAAAAAAACATCCTGTAATTGCTATAACTGGGTCCTCTGGAGCTGGAACGTCGACCGTAAAAAACGCATTCAATCATATATTTGGAAGGGTTGGTGCTAAGCCAGTAGTTATTGAAGGGGATAGTTTTCATAAGTTTGACCGTAAGCAGATGAAGACTGCAATGGAGCTTGAAGACAAAAAAGGAAACAAGTACTTTAGTCATTTTGGGCCTGAAGCTAATCATTTTGATCTGATTGAACAAACGTTTAAAGATTATAGCGAGAAGGGCCACTGTAAGCGCCGCTACTACATCCATACTGATGAAGAGGGCATCCCTTTTGGTAGAAAAGCGGGCGAGTTTACTGAGTGGGAGGATGCTGGCAGAGATAGTGACTTGTTGTTTTATGAGGGCCTGCATGGAGGCGTTAAAGACGGAGCTATTGATGTAGCTAAATATGTTGATCTTTTGATAGGCGTTGTGCCTGTTGTTAATCTTGAATGGATTCAAAAGATTCACCGAGACAAGGAACAAAGAGGCTATTCTGCAGAGGCAACCGTTGATACAATTCACAGACGTATGTGGGATTATATAAACTATCTCACTCCCCAGTTTTCAAGAACACATATTAACTTTCAAAGGGTTCCAACTGTGGACACATCAAACCCTTTTATAGCAAGAGATATACCAACACAAGATGAAAGTTTTGTTGTTGTTAGGTTTCAAGATCACAAGTATTGTGACTTTGTTTATTTGCAAGACATGGTGGCAGGCTCATTTATGTCAAGACCAAACACGCTCGTTGTTCCAGGCGGAAAAATGGGTTTCGTGATGGAGCTAATTTTAAGAGAACAAGTAGAAAAAATGCTTGGTTATTAGGCGGGTTATATTGCGCTCTTAATCCTTCACAACAATATTGATAAGTCTGTTTGGCACAACAACCACCTTGATTATTCGCTTTCCCTCAGTAAACCTTAAAACCTTCTCGTCAGAAAGCGCAACCTCTTCTACCAATTTAGTTTCAGAGTCTAGCGGCACTACTATCTTTGCTCTTAGTTTTCCATTTACCTGCGCTATTAGTTGAACATTTTCTTGAATAAGCGCTGAATCATCAACTTTAGGCCAGCTTGAATTAACTACTGCTTCTGTTCCACCTAACAAAAACCAC
>Ga0257116_1001397_pt1 | contig 15576 bp, 13 predicted proteins | sample SI112_120mmetaG_FD_190150 | JGI IMG/M metagenome (GOLD analysis project Ga0257116, IMG submission 190150) | Marine microbial communities from Saanich Inlet, British Columbia, Canada - SI112_120m | ecosystem: Environmental > Aquatic > Marine > Inlet | place: Canada: British Columbia | collected...
CAAGTATCTTCTGAGCTCCCTAATACTGGTAAATCTAATTTTTTACCATACTCACTAATCCATCCAATTTGCTTAGCAGGTACACCCACCATTAATGCATAAGCGGGAACATCTTTATTAATAACTGCACCAGCACCAACAAAAGCAAACTCGCCAATTGTTACACCACAAATGATCGTACAATTTGCACCTAGTGTTGCGCCTTTTTTCACAAAAGTATCTAAATAATCATCTTTTCTTTCAATAAGTGCACGAGGGTTGTAAACATTGGTAAATACCATACTCGGGCCACAAAATACACCCTCTTCTAAGTATACGTTGTCATAGACAGAAACATTATTTTGAATCTTGCACTTATTACCAATAACTACTTTATTACTTACAAAAACATTTTGACCGAGTGATACACTTCTCCCTATCTTAGCACCACCACAAATATGCACCCATTGCCACACAACAGAACCAGCACCTATTTGTGCACCATCGTCAATTATAGAAGTTTCATGCGCCCAATAATCCAAACTTAACTCCTACCCATAGGAAGGGAAACAGTATCACCACTACATGCAGAAAGATAGGCGGCAGATAGAACCTCCAATGATTTAAGGCCTTCTCTACCGTCAGTTTCTGGCTCAGCGTTACCGCGCAATACTTTTATAACATTATTATAATAAAGAGGATGGCCAAATCCATAAATGGAGGTAGTTTGATAATTAGCTTCTTCAATCTCATTGTCATAATTTTCAGGCTTATCAAATTCCCAATGTTGAATGTCGTTTACTGCAACACCTCCAACTCTAACGGTACCATTCTCACCCAATATGGTAATACTTCCTTCTAAATTTTTAGGGTAAGTAAGCATAGTAACACTCATAGAGCCTAACGAACCATTGAGCCACTTAATGTTAAGCACTCCAGTGTCTTCCACCTCAATGTCGAGAGTGGTGCTAACCATTGCTTGAACTTTATCAATAGGTCCAATTAACCAATCTAGTAGGTCAATATAATGAGAGGCCTGATTCATAAATGCACCACCATCAAGTTTATATGTTCCACGCCATGGCGCCTGATCATAGTATTCTTGTGGACGCGTCCAGAAAACATTTATATGTACCATGTGTATCTTGCCAAATCGACCATCTGATGTTGCACGTTTAAGTAATTGTAAAGTTGGATTATTTCTATTTTGTTTGACAACAAATAGCCTTATATTAGAAATGTCACATGTCTTAACCATACGCAATCCATCGTTCCAATTGGTTGCCATTGGCTTCTCTGTCATTACATTTACACCATATTTAGCACAAATTTCAGTTTGATCGGCATGTACACCACTAGGCGTGCAAATAGCAACTAGATCAATATTTTCATTTTCAAGCATATCTTCTAAATCTAAATATCCTTTAATATTATATCTAGATTCATGATTAGCCAATATTTGTGGTTCGATTTCACAAATTGACACTAATTTTATGTCATTTTGATGGTCTTCTATAGACTTAAAGTGATTTTTAGAAATGCGGCCACAGCCCACAATTGATACTCTTATTCTTCTATTGCAAATTATCTTGTAGTTTTTCAAAACATACTCCATTGTGGTGTTAATTAAATCTTATATGCAAAAATTTTCATTTTATAATAAATGCAACGTATTAAGATAATTCATATTTATTTCTATAAAGCCATTCCTGAAACATTAAAATTCTCCAAAGTTGTGGAGTCCAATCTGACTTCCTGTCCAAATGCTCTTTCCATATTCTTCTAACAAAAGATACATCAAGATAACCCTCGCTATGCATAAGTGATGCATCCAATAATTGCTCAGCCCACTCATATAGAGGTCCGCGCAACCATTGCCCCACAGGTATAGCAAAACCAGATTTTGGCCTCTCAATCAATTCCTTTGGTACATATTTATACAAGATTTGTCTAATGATGTACTTACCTTCGCCACCATTAATTTTCATACTTAATGGAAGTCTCCAGGCCAATTCCACAACTCTATGATCCAAAAAAGGAATTCTAGTCTCAAGACTTACTCCCATGGCGGCTCGATCTACTTTAGTTAAAATATCATCTGGAAGATAGGTTAGAGCATCCCACAACATCATGCAGTGTTCAGGTTCCTTTGTACAAGAATCAACACTATAACTATTTAATTTTGTTTTTAAAGAAATATCTTTTTTACGAACTATAGTAGCCATACCTCTATCTCCAGACACTAGTCTATAGTACATGTCATCCAAACTATTAATCACCTTTAAATGGTGCGCTATTTTATGAGCCTTGTCGCCCATTGACATTACTTTATATGGATTAGGTAACAAGCAACCGGCAATATCCCATGAGGAAGCTGGTATTTTTTGAACAACTGTCCCAATATTTTTTCGTACAATTGGTGGCATCCACTTTAATTTACTCCAAACACGCTTCCCCCATAAATATCTATTATACCCACCAAACAACTCATCTCCAGCATCCCCAGAAAGAGAAACATTAACATTTTGACGGGCTAATTTACTTACCAGGTAAGTTGGTATTTGCGAACTGTCTGCAAATGGTTCATCGTACAAGATGGGTAACTTTGTAATTACATCAAATATATCACTAGCTGTTACATACAATTCACTATGTTCTGTCCCTAAATAATTTGCAACTTGTTTTGCATATATAGCTTCATTAAAGGCGCTTTCTTCGAATCCAATAGTAAAGGTTTTAATTGGCTGTTTACACACTTGACTCATTAATGCGACAATCATTGAGGAATCAACTCCTCCAGAAAGAAATGCACCCAGAGGTACATCAGAAACAAGTTGTGATTTAACCGATTCTAGCAGTGCTTTTTCAAGTAATTCAACGGCCTCGCCTTCATCTTTAATAAGATTATCCTGTCCATCTTTTGCAACTTGATCTAGGGAGTACCATTGTTTAAGAGACAATCCCTTAGATTTAAAAGTGGAGTCCTTTATTTGCCTCGGAGGATACCTTCTTCCTTCTTCATCTATCTGTAAAATACATCCTGGATCTAACTTGTATATATCTTTAAAAATTGAATACGGGGATGGCACATACATGTATTGCATGTAAAGTGACAAGGAGTTTCTATCAATCGAATTGTTAAACCCTTTGTAGGACTGTAATGCTTTAAGTTCTGATCCAAACAAAAAGATCCCATTACTCCAACCATAATATAATGGTTTTTCTCCAAACCGGTCACGAATAAGATACAGCTTTTTTACCTTTAGATCCCAAACAGCAATGGCAAACATACCTACTAACTGGCCTAAAGTCTTTTCAACGCCCCACTGAGAAAGTGCAGAAACTAAAGTTTCAGTATCGGAATGACCTTTCCAAGATTGCTTGTATTTGGAGTTACTTAGCTTTTCTCTTAACTCTAAGTGGTTATAAATCTCACCATTAAAGACAATAGAAAATCTCTTACATGGGGACGCCATGGGCTGATGACCAGCTGACGATAAATCTACAATTGACAGTCTTTGATGTCCAAATGCAATACCACTTTCTTCGTCAATCCAGATGCCGGCATCATCAGGCCCTCTATGGATCAATGTTGACGACATTTTATGTATAGACCTATCTAGATCTTCTTTTCTGAGACTTCCAAAAATACCAGTTATTCCACACATATATAGATAATCCGTCTAATTATTAAGACAGATATCCTTGATAATATTCTTCCACATATTCCTTTAAACAAATCTTCCAATCTCTCATTATATTTACACCCCTTAAATTAAGTTTTTTATCTATTAACCTCTCTGATGGTGGTCTATCAGCAAAATACTCCTCTTTCCAGTAGTCAGATGATACTGGAGTGATTTTTATTACATCACTCAAACCCAATATATTAACAAGTTCAGTAGCCACTTCATAACGCCCTGTAATACCTGCACATACCATGTTATAAAGCCCCCAATACTCCTTTTCTAATAATAATTTTACATTTTTTGCAAAATCATGTGTATAAGTTGGGGTGCCTAATTTATCATCAACAATAAACAATTCTTTCTTTCTTTCTTTAAGTTGTGAAAAAATTTTCTGAACAAATTTTTTATCTTTTTTTGGGCCTCCGCCCATCATCCATCCAGCCCTACAAACAAGATGATTGACAACATTTTGCATAACAAAGACTTCACCAGCATACTTACTCCTGGCATAGTGGCCTAATGGATTTGGCTGATCCCAATCATCATAAACATCTTTAGCTCCATCAAAAATACCTGCTGTACTAATATATAGAAGCGGTATATTAGCATTATTTGCAATATACACAGCATTCTCTACGGCTATCGTATTGGTTAAATAGGTATCATCAGGATGTAGCTCACAATATTCAAGATCGGTATAAGCGCCAAGATGAAAAAGATAGTCTGGCTGAAATAATTCAACATCTTTTTTATACAAATCCAAGTCTCTAAAATCTAAATAGCTTAACCAGTCATCATTTACATCAATATCCGTACACATTAAATCATATTCTTGACTAAAAACACTATAAAAGGCTTCTCCAAGCATCCCCCCACATCCAGCTATATAAATTTTTTTCTTTTTTCTCATACCTTTATTCCATTAGATTTTATTAATAATTGATAAATATTTTTCGCCAATTACAGATGTAGAATAATTATCAACAACTGTCTTCCTTGCTTGTTTTCCAAGCCTTTCTCTTAACAACGGATTCTGTATTAATTCCGTAAGAGCCTCCACCCACTCACTATTATTGCTAACTAACCAACCATTTTTCAAGTGCTGAATAATATCCAATGATGTTCCAATATTAGTAGCAACAGTTGGCAATCCAAAGGACATGTATTGTATTGCTTTTAATCCACTTTTTCCTAATACCCATTGATCTTTGACAAGCGGATATATTCCTATATCAATTCCTTGCATATCCTTAACTTCATTTTTAATACTCCACTGAATAACCTCCAAGTCTATCTCTGGAAAGCTATATTCAAAATTACCAATGACGCGTAACTTGAAGTCACATTTTTTATTTAACTCGATTAGTACGCTTCTTAATGAATCAAGATATTTTTTAGAGCTGAATGTCCCAGTCCAGCCAATAACAATTTTCGTATTATTTTGATATAAATTACTAGGAGAAAAAGTACTTGTATTCACAGATGATGAGATATATGTACACTGCTTATTCTTATTTATTTCAACGCAATGGTTATTTAGCACTGGGGAACTAGTAATTACATGGTCTGCTGATTCTATTAAAAATTTATTTTTTTTTTGATTTTTTAACAACTTGGTGATACGGTTTAGCTCGCTACTTCTAGTAGTTAGAACATTATCTTCAATGTCATAAATTAACTTCTTTGAAAAAATCCGAATCAACCGCTCAAAAAATGTCGTTCCAAATGGTGTAACCCACATAAAAACATACACAATGTCATAGTTATGAATAAAAAATAAGTCACGTATTCTACGAATATGCCCTATAAATATTCCTAATATTTTTAAAAAATAATTCCCCTTTGAGTAAGCCACTTTCCACATAAACATACTCATATATGAAGAAACCTTCACCTGAAATCCATTTTCAACCCATTGGTCAAAATATTGCTCATATTTCAGTCTTTGACCTGCAGCAACTCCTTTAGGGAAAGGGCAGATGACATAAATTTTCTTAGAGCTCATTTAGTTTAACAATGATTGGTAAATCTCATTATACAACTTAACGCCGTCATCTAGTGAAAAGTGCTTTAAAGCAGCATTACGACAATCCCTTTTAATATCTGGTTCCTTTATAAGCGTTAAAAATCTAGAAACACTATTATTTATCTCCTCCTCACTGAAACCTTTAAGAGCCACACCAACACCCTCCTTTTCAACAATTTGAGCCATATCCCCAACATTAGTATTGCATAAGCAAGGCACTCCACACCCTAAAAATTCACCTAATTTAGTTGGTGCTGAAGCTAATTTTGAATAGACTGGCTTAATTATAAAAACTCCAGCATCCATCAACTGCATGGCATTGACTACATCAGTATGATCCCCAGACTCTACCAAAACTGACTTAGTATCAATTCCAAGTTTTTTAATATGTCTAAAAATATAATCATGATCACCTTTGTTAAAAATATGCAGCTTAGCTTCTGGTATAGTTTTTTTTATTTCAATAAAGCAACGCAATGCTTCATCAAATAAATACCATACCCCTACAGATCCAACATAGCCCAACGTAAAACTACGTGCATTAGATGTGACTTCTGATAAAGGCTTAAATAATTTAAGATCAGTACATGTAGTAATGACTTGAATTTTTGGCATTCTATTAACAAGGTATGGAAAAGTTCTTATTTCATCTACGGCAGCATTAGTTAAAGAAACTACATAATCAGCATTAATAAAAAACTGTTTTTCTAACCATTTTGTAATACGAAAAATGTTACTGTTAGCAAGCCATATATCTCCATCTACGCGCTCATCAGCCCAAAATCCTCGCATATCAAAAATAAAGCTTACGTTTGTAATTTTTTTTAATAATACAGCTATTAGTGATGGAACATAACTACGGGCATGGATAATTTTAATTTTATGGCGAAATAGAATCCAACCAGCCACAGTAAGACCGTTTAATATATCTAATAATGTCGCAAAAACTGCTGGTCTTTTATGATATGTTAATCTAGTCCATTTGATTCCATGCCTTTTAAGGGACTCTTTTAAAGCCTCCAATCTAAATACATCAAGAAGGTCATCACTCTTCTCAAAACTTATTAAATGAATACTGTATTCAGGAGACAATCTTTCCATATAACGCACAACTTGTGATTGCCCAAGTGGCTCCATAATTCCATCGTATGATATGTACAATACAGAAGGCATAATATTTATTTAAATTCTATAGATTAAAATAAATTTACTGCGGGATTTTCTACTTTCTTAAGATATACAGTTAATTGATTTTCTGTATTTGTTATAGACATAAAACGTCGAAAAATAGAATGAAAGACTCTAGGAATATAATGCACAGTCCCCGCTTCATAAGAAAATTCAACAACTTCAAATCCCAGTCTACTCCCTAAAATTTTAAAACTACGTATATCAAACTCAAATAAATGAAATGGACTGTGCATAGGGCTTAAGTTTGTTACATAATTGGAACACCTGAGTTTGTAATAGATGTTGATCAATTTAGAGTTAAGGTTTTTAGATGAAGGGACTTCTATTTGAATGATACCATTTGGTTTTAGCCAACTAAGCGCTCTTTTGAGTGAAGTTGAAGGGTTATATAAATGCTCAAATACAGCTCCATATGTTATAAAGTCAAACTTTTCATTAGAAAAGTTCACATCTTCTATTGGGCAAAACTGTATCTTGTCTTTCTTGATGTTCATAACAGAAATTGCCTTTTGGTAAAAAGTTTTTGAAGGCTCTACACCATAAGCAATAAATCCATTTTTTTCTAATTGAATGATACACTTTCCGATACCACAACCAATATCCAGGGCAGTCATTCCGTTATCAAAAGACAATAATTTCTTTACAGTTTTTATCTGTTTCAAAAAATACATCGAATCTAATTCAAAGTATTCCGATGTCCAGTAGTCTTCTGATGGAATCCCATAATGATCTTGAATATTAAATGGAATAGGTTGTGGTGTAGAGTAGATCAATCCACAGTTATTACACTTGTTCACAGATACGCTTATTCCTATTTTATTCTTAGGATTAAGCCCTTGTGACTGATTGAGTCGTTGACCTAAGCGCTTATGATTACTTATATCTTCACCACACATATCACAATTTACAACATATTTAAAGCTATATTTAGGCATTTTAAGAAATTGTAGTGGCATAAAATGCTAGATTTTACCAACCTCTATTAAGGAAATAAACTATTATCTGTACATATAAAAATTAAATTGAAGTCTTACACCGCACTAATGATTTGAATTCTGAAAATACGGCCTTTTGTGAATAATTATTTACAATGTATCTTTTTGATCTATTAAAAAAATCTTTTTCCCACTTAACTGTCAACGACCTTATGATATTTGGAATATCGGAAATATTATCAAACAATAGGCATTCAGCATTTATTTTTTTTGCCAGCCTACTATAGGATGGGGACCTACTAACTATTGGTATGAATCCAGATGCAATAGAAAGGACCATCTTATTTTCACTCTTATAAACAGCATTTTTATCACATGTGGCATTATGGCTAAGTACCACATACTTAGCATCAACCTCCGTACCGAGCATAATATCAATGCTCCAATTAATAAATTTGATACTTGGATACTCCTTAACTAATTTATCATCTTGTGTAATGTTTGTAACTACAATTATGCCAAATTTACTGTTTACTAATTTAGAATTAATAATTTTACAAATTGACTCAAAGTTATCTCTATGACCAATCCAAGCTATATTCTCAATATTACGCTGTGGCACTATATATGAGTTAATATCCATCCTTGGGCTTATATCAACAATATCATGCAAAACATGGATTTTATTTTTATCGATATACTTAGAAAGATATATTTTTCTCTCTTCTGTATCGGTCGTTACAGTATTACTAATTTTTAACATTACTATAATTGCAAACCTATGCTTCAACTTTACAGCTTGATCATCAATATCAAATATAACTGTCTTACCAAGTAAGCGAAAAATAATAGCATTAAGAAAATGTATAGGTTGATAACATTTTTGTAAGTGCAGAATATCACAATAAATAGACTTTATTCCCTTTGCATTTCTATAAATAACAATATCACCTGTATTTTCAGGATCAAATAAATAATAGCTTCGTAACCTTGAACTTGCAGAATTAATATCTCCAATACAGTGTGCGGATATTTTACTCATACCCAAAATAAACACTAATAATTCTTATCACTTCATCTACATCTTTGTCATTCATATGTAGATGAAGAGGGAGACTTATCAATCTATCTGAATAATGCTTAGCTAAATTTATATTAGAATTTTCATATTTGTGATAGATTGGGTACTGGGTATTTTCTATATAATGAACCCCGCAATAAATATTATGCGAAGCCAAAAAATCCAACAAAGAGTCTCTTTCATCTGTTGAAATTTGAAATAAGTGTCTTGACGACGTTAATTCATTTTCATGTTGTATAATCTCAATCTCTTTGATATGAGAGAGCATTTTTGTATACTTATCTGCAATTTTTCTTCTAACAGAATTATCACAATCTAGATACTTCAATGCAACTAAACACATAGATGCCATTATGCTATTTCCATGATATTTATAGCCAATTTCTTCAACATTGTATTTCCACTTATACTTGTTTTCACCAGATCTATCGTAGGTTGTTTTATCAATACCTAGCCAGGACATCTTCCTTGCGATCTTATCATGTTCACCATCACTAAAACATACGGCTCCTGAGTCAGCAGAGGGACAGTTTTTTACAGATTGAAAACTAAAAACAGTACAGTCAGACTCGATACCAACATGCTTATCTCTATCAGAGACCCGTGATCCAGCCATATGTGCAGCATCAACAATCAAGCGTAAATTATATTCTTTACAAACTTTAACAATTTTCAAATAGTTGGCAGTATTGCCGCCAATTCCAACATAAATAATTGCCTTTGTTTTACTAGTTATTAGCTTTTTTACAGACAATGGATTCATGCAAAGACTCTTATCAACATCAGCAAATACTGGTTTCATATTTTCATATAAAATCACATGATTTGTTGATATAAATGTTAATGGCGTTGTTATTATCTCATCATCATCTTTCCACCGAAAATTCTGTTTCAGTATTCTTACAGCTAAATGTAATCCTGCAGTCGCTGAATTAACAAAATGACAATTATTAAAGCCAGAATATTTTTTCCACTCTTCTTCAAATTCATCTGTTCTAAATCCTGACCCTGTCCAGCCAGATTCAAGACATATTTCTATACTATCTAAAACCTCCTGCGTGCGATACATGGGCTTAAAAACCTGTATTAAATTACTTGTATTAGACATAAATCCCCTTAATAAACTACTTCTTAATACCAACAACACACCAATATGGCAGACTGTCTGAGAATACAATTGACTTCAGTCCAGACTGTCGCATCATCTTCTCAATTTCCAACTTAGTAAACCTTTTTTCAAGTGGAGTCCCTAAACGATCACGTGCATCAGTTCTCATTGTATAGAAAGAGTGATTTCTATAATATGAAAGAGGGAAATTAGAGATATCGACACCAATTTTATCAAAAATATAACTAAGCCTAGACATTGGATAATAAATTAAAATAGCAGCAATGTCTGTTATTATATTTTTTACTTTTGAAGGAAGTCGGCAAATTATTTGTCTAGCTAAGTTTGATAATCTCCAAATAAACCTATAGTAGAGCGGGCGGTTGTCAAATTTATAGTATAAATATAGCAATAGTGGTGCGTCAGTTTTAAGCAAATCAACACACGCCTTAATAGCTCTTTTCGTATCTGGAATGTGATGGAGAACACCTAAAGAATAACCAAAATCTTGACTAGCCAACGGTAAAACACTGTCTTCAACAGAGTTTTTATAAAAAGATATATTATCAAAATTAGACAAATTGCGTTTTGCAACGTAAATTGCTTCTGATGGGTCTATACAATTAAGATGACCAACTTTCGGCGATACTAATCGCGCCCATCTCCCGCTTCCACAACCCATATCAAAACCTTCAGAATTAAGCGGTAAAATTTCCCAAGGGAAAATATTAAAGTAATCTTGAAATATTTTTTTTAATTCAAGTCCTGATAAATTCGATTGGTCGAATTGATGCCACTCATCCCCAAAACTTTGTACAGTTTTAACATCGATATTTTTTTTAGTCTCTAAAATAATATTTCACCTTATGAAACCGCCCCTAAAAGTAAATAAAAACAATGTGTAAAATTTTACCTTAAAAAAAACTTAATGTATATTTACAACTATCCAATTTATAACCTTACTTTCTTGCGATTTACTTTCATTTTTTATATTTAAATTTCTGTCTTGAGTAATGCAGCAAACTAATAATTATTAAAATTAGAGGAAGGACTTGTAATTTAAACCTTGCGCCAGTCCCAAGGTTTGCCGAAGATAATATTGAATATGGTATCGACCATATAATTATCACAAATACCAGATAAGGTAAATATTTAATTTTAGAAAAAAATATATAAATTATATATTTAAAAGAAAAATATAAAATAACTGTATTTTCAATAGCGGATAGTAATGCAAAAATACTACTAGCCTCCCAAATCATGGGCCGATAAAGTGCTGTAAAAAGATTAGGCACATATTGTATAAGATAATCATACATTCCATTAATTTCGACAGGCTTAAGGTTACTTCCTCCACGCAAAGTAAATACCTCAGACAAATATGTCATTTGCGAAAAAATATCGCTCATAGATTGTATATTTCTAGCTTCAAACACTTGGAGTACTACATATAATACTACTGGAGATAATACAACTACAATAGGAAGAATTCTCTTATTTGGGTAAAGTACGCCATACATTATTACTGGTAAAAGCATTATCGCGACCCACCATATGCGTAAATAAAATAAACATATTAATGAAATCGCAATCAGTGAAATATTTTTCACTGAAAATTTCTCGTCTAACCTTATGAAGCCATAAATAAATATACTAACAAAAAATAAGTTTAATGGATCCTTTCCCAAAGTAGAAGACCATAATAGAATTGAAGGAAATAAAAATAATACATAAATAAATTTATCGTTTGGGTGAAAGGTCTTGTTTTTATATGAAATATATTTATATGTTTCATAAAAAAAAATCAACCCAAGAAACCCAATAAATGAAAAGAATACTTTAATCGTATAGTAGCTATCTCCAAGAATATATGTAAGATAGTGAACAAATTGTATTAAGTAAGTTGTGCCACTTTCTTCGCCCCAATATCTCTCTAAAATTTTAATGTCAAAGTTTACGCCGCGATGAAAATATGTAAATGAATCTAGGCCATAATGAGACTCATAAAAAAGCATTAAGAATAACGTAACAACTACTTTTACCGCCCAAAATGGAAGATAAACCCTGTGTTTTACAAAGAAAAATGACAGTAGAATAGAAAAAAATATTGCCTTTATAAAATCTAAATATGGATCTATAAATATATGGTCAATAATCAGACTTGAATAAATTGGAGATGACAGCGTCCCAAAATTAAATAATAGATAGGTCAGAACGCCAAAAGCAATAATTGAAAAAAATAACAAGTATCTGATAGGACTTAAATAAACCATACTATTAATTAAAAAAAATCAAGATAACTCTATTATTTAATAGGTTTCATAATATATCGAATTTGCGCCGCATGAAAAAAAGATGACAGCCTTCTTTCATAAAAATTTTGAAATGTGTGATTTATATTAAAAACCCTGTAAAAAATCGGCCCTAGTAAATGATCAAAAATACTATCTTTATAAAATTCTATTTTTACTGACTCTACCTTAAACTTAAAATCAGTATAAAACGAAGGGACTTTTCTTGATGCTGGTTGATGCTTATCAAGAGAAAAATAATACATTGTATACAAGCCAAAGAATCTTACATGTGTTGGGTCGGAAAAACTATAGGCATTTGAAAAGTGTGGGACAATTATTTCAATAAGGCCGTTATCACTGACTATACGATGTAATTCACCAAGAAGGGGGATAAAATTATCAACATGCTCGAGTGCATGACGAGAAACAACACTGTGAACACAATTATCTGGCAACAACTCCAAAGGTTTATTTAAATCAGCCACAATATCGACTCCGTCAATATTAAATTGATCAAGAGAATAAAATCCGTCTATATGTACAGTTCCAGACCCTAAATTTATATTAATTTTTTTACCTTTATTTATGTCTTTTTCTACTAGCTGATTAATAATTTTCATAATAATATTATAAACTTAAAAAAACCATTACCCCCTACAAAGATTAATGCATTTTACGAACCTATTGCCAATATTTTCTTCATATGAATATGTTATGTCATTATTTTTTATATACTTATTCAATTTGTTCACTATATGTTTAATATCCTTCTCATCTATTGTTAAATTAGTATTAAAATCATTTATATTTATCGAGTCTTCTACAGGGTTAATTCTAATAGAAATGTTTCCGAAACACATTGCCTCATAAAGCAGTGTTGAGTTAAAGCCAATATATACAGACAAGGATGAAGTAAAAAGATCTTTTTTTGGAACTATATTAATATCGGGAAAGCAAAATTTGCAAAAATTTACATTTTCAGTAGGGTGCGGCCTATAAAAAACTTTATACCCAGAACCGATAAATTCACCATATATTTTAGAATATACCCATAATGAATATAAATAAATAGGATCATCTGTCCCTAAACCTCCAATGCCAACTAAGTAAATATTTTTATTGAATAAAGGTCTTTCTGTAATATCATACGGTAGGCCAATAACGCATGAATTCCTACTATTGGAATTATTTATAAATTTTTTCTGGCTATCTTTTATAAAAAAATTATAATTTGAGTTAATGCCTGCAGGCCTAACCTTGCTTCCTAAAAAAAACAAGCCGTGCTGTATACAAATTACATCGACAAGCTTATTTTTATTAAACAAATTTGCAAAAGATAGTCCAACCTTCAACGTATCTTCCCATAGAAGCAAAGATTTATGGTCGCTGATCGTAACTTTTTTTTCTATCAAGGTGAGTGCCTTGATGTACACCCCATCTCTTCCATAATAATAATAAATATTAAACGCCTTAACTAAGTAGCCAATCCATACAAATTTTATTTTATTCTTAACGCAAAATAATAAGTCTTTCCCTCCTCCCATCACTACAACATCTTCTTTATTTAAATTACAGATAATGTCTTCAAATCTTGAATTAACAAATATATATTTTTTTTTACGGATACTGCCTTTGAATAAAAAACCTTGAAAAAATGCATATATGTTAAAAAATAATTCAAATATATAAACACTATAAATAGGCATCTTTGCATTTTCTTTGAATGTTGAAACCTTGCTGGAGCTATACAATCCTTTTAAATACTCCTTATATGACTTTAGTACAATTTTAACAATATCCTTCTTCATAATTATTATAGTATTAATTGTTAGATTTCATATTTAGCAGTTTTTGATTTTTTATAATATTTTTTTACATTCAGAATAAAGAACACAGCAAACATTAAAAGTATAGGGTATACCGGTTGAGTGTATCTTGTCTCTATGTTGTATAATGGTATATAAATTAGTGCATTATAAAAAATAACTGGCATCAATAATAATAAAGTTTTATGTTTAGATATTATTGTCAAATACATGCCTAAAACAGAAAATAGTATAATTAATGTATTAATTAAATAAAGAGAGGATTTAATTACATACCAAGTATTGCTATATCTTTTATAGTTAAAAAATAACAAATCACTTCTCGTTCCCAACCAAAGAAGATGATACCTAGATACCCACGCCTCTAGAACCTTTAAAGGATTGTTTGAAAAGTAATTAACTGTCACATCCTTAAAAATATTCTCATTATTTACCCTATCATTCCAAATTTCAAAAAAATCATTCTTGGAAATATGTGGACTAAATGTATTTAAAGCTTTCTCAGGAACCTTATTAATACTCGCATCAATAGTATCTCTATAATCTCTAATCCATGTTCCAGCCCAAATATTAGGCCACATAATCCCCTTGCTTATATACATTCCACTATTATGTTCTAAATTTATATTTCTAATTATCCATGGCGTTACAATCATCATAAAGCCACATAAATAAATTACTAAATATTTAACTGGTTTTTTATATAAAAGTCCAGTCAAAGCAAATAAAAATGGTAGTAATATATATATATCTCTCACCAATACCGCAAGCCCAACAATTGTTCCAGAAATAAAGTACGATTTATAATTTTTAGAAAGTGCAAATAATAGAGAACTGGATACAAGTAATGGTGTTGCAATATTTTCGGAAAGGATACTGCTGTTGTACATTGCATCAGATGGAGAAAAGGCTATTACTATGGCAGAAAATAATGCTAATTTTTCATTTTTCTTTCTAAGAAGAATATAGCAAAATATAGAAAACAATAAGTATATTATTGAGTGAGATACAAATATAAACAACGGGTCATCTGAAATAGATACAAGAAGTCCAGTAAATACGGAGTAAAGTGGAGGTCTATACGTACTTTGAACTATCAATTCAGAAGAATTTAGGCTTGTAATTCTATCAATTATATCAATTCCAGAAGAAATGTAATAACCACTATCCCCTCCATATATATTACTAAAATCAATTATTATGTAGACTACCACTCTAATTAAAGCCCAGAAAAATATAATAAATCCAATATTCTTAGCAATATTATTTTTTTCAAAAAAATTAAAACTCATTGTAATTCATGAATATCCCTATTAAAAATTTCACTAAATTATATAACACCCCAACAAATTAAGACAACAATTTAAGATTTCTTATTTCGAACGAGTTAAACTAAACCCAACAATTCGGAGTAAAAAATCATGAGTAAAAAACGAACCAATTACAC
>Ga0257116_1001407_pt1 | contig 15497 bp, 10 predicted proteins | sample SI112_120mmetaG_FD_190150 | JGI IMG/M metagenome (GOLD analysis project Ga0257116, IMG submission 190150) | Marine microbial communities from Saanich Inlet, British Columbia, Canada - SI112_120m | ecosystem: Environmental > Aquatic > Marine > Inlet | place: Canada: British Columbia | collected...
TACCTGATTCATTACAAGTATTAAATTTACATAGTAACAAAATAACAAAAATAGAAAATTTATCTGATTCATTACAAGTATTAAATTTACATAGTAACAAAATAACAAAAATAGAAAATTTACCTGAAAATTTACAAATATTACAATTATCGGATAATCACATAACAAAAATTGAAAATTTACCTAGTTCATTACAAAAATTAAATTTAGAAAATAATGAAATAACAAAATTACCATTATTCTTATTAGAATTGAGACATATCATACAGTTTAATTATATTTGCAATCCAATCGAATATTATCATCCACTTGTTGAACGATGGTTGGAAAGGCTTGATCGTGGAATAATTGGTGGTAATAATAAAGTCTATTCGGATGGACAAAATATTCATAACACTACCATCCAAAAATCACTTAGAAATTCACTTGGTAATCTACTAAAAGACGAAAACACTTTATCACTTGAAGAATGCCATAAGTATATAGTCGAGTGTAACGGACTAGAAGAACAAGTTAAACGTGAATTACTTAATTATTGTAATGATGAAACAGAACATTCAGTTTATTTGGTTAAATTTGATGAAGTATTCCAATATGTGGTTTCGCGTATCGTTAAGCATTCTGATTCAACTGAAATGTTCAAAATCTTAAACGAAGAAATTAAAGATACTATTTGTAAATGTTTTACTGGACGCATGACACGATTACTTAATGTTCTCAATGGATTCTATGATGATATATCGATTCAAATTGGATCTAACGAACAGATAAGTAATATCATCATAACTATGCAAAAGAAATACGAAGGTGATGAATTAGTGAAACAAGTTAGACTGGAATTAGAAGAACGAGAGTATGATAACGAAACGATTGAAGAATGGCTTACATTTGTAGAATAATAATTTGTTGCGAAGCCATTTTTTGATTTTATCAAAAAATGAACTCTTTTTGGCGTAGCCAAAAATATATTAACATTCACTAATTATCATATATAATGAAACATAAAGAATATTTGAAGTTAATTAGTTCAAATAATGGAATACATACATATAAAATATCTAATGTGCGTGATATATCCAAGTTTATTATTGAAAATTTAGAAACAGAACAAATACAAAATATCACAATGAATGCAGGTTATTCAAATGTACAAGTATTTAGTATCGATAACCCAACACTAAGATTTTTGCAAATGAGACGAAAAACATTGGGTATTTACGTGAATAGTGGCAATGACATTGTATTATGCATATCAGATATATTGGAAATTGATATATTTTTATCATCGGAACTGAAAAATACATATTTGCATATAAACACAATAAATAATGATGCACCAAGCATTATTGGTGTATATGAATATATTGAATTTAATACTTGCGAGACTAATATGGCGATTGATAATAATGTCGTTTTATTAAATCCAATGAAAATCGTAGTTTCACAAAGAAAAAATATATGGATTGAAAATATTTTTGATAATTGTAATGCGACTCACGAGATATACATATTATGTGATATTGCACCCATTAAAAAAATTACATTATTAATTGATGGAAAAACGAGATTCAGTTGTGATGGTTCTTTTATGAATAAGGCTACACTATTAAATAGTCATGATGTAGATAATATTCACAAAAATTTATATTATTATAGATTTGGTTCAAGTTCATCCGATGTATTAGCAAGAGTGATCAATCCCTCACTAAATTTACTATTTGATAGTGAAGTAAGTGGTACTATATATATTTATTGTTTGTGTCCTAATGTAATACGATATAGTCAAACAATGTTAGGATATTTCTTAAATTATGAGAAAAAACATATGGAAATAAGTAATCTAGATATATCATTGAATAAAAAAATTTGTGTTTCGTATGAGAATAAAGATATTGAAGATGCGTGTATTGAACATATTCACAAATATTCTATTAAAAATAGTGTTTTGAGTTGTCACTACGGATCGTCGTCAAGCATAACAAATTATGTATCTATGTGTAAAACTGTGTTGAGTCCAAAATATTTTAGTATAAACATAAAAAATTTTCCGAATGCAAATATATTAAGTTCAATAATATTGGAACTTACATTTGATAAAACAGAAAGTGTTGAAAAAATGACGGATTATTCTCGAAATTTGAATCTTGGTATCAAAACATCTTGTGGATTCGATCTTTGTAATACACATACAAAATCAATAACGACAACAGCAATAGATAATAAAATATATATCAAACTACCGCTAAACAATATCATGATACTGAATCCGATGGGTAAAAATCCACAAATCAATGTAAAAATAGATAATGATATGGATATACTAGATACGAAACATGTAGAGGCTAATATTTATGGATATGTTGTGTATTTGGATCAAAACGATCGTCACAAGGTCTTAAATCGCTAACGTGTGTATTATGAAATTAATAAACCATTTTATCATATAATAAATATTATATCATTTTTAAAAAAACACACAAATATTAGTTGAGCGTTTTTTTAAGTTAATATCGTGAAATATTTGTTTTAAGTAACATAACTATTTTCAATAAAATAATTAAAAAATAAATAAAGGAATTTAGGGGTGTTAGGGGTTTAAAATTTAATAGATTCACTTTATATTTTATAAATATATATATGTATAATAAAAAGTCAAAACACGTAATTCTAAACCCCTAACGCCCCTTATTTTTATTATATTATAATATTATTTGTTGTCAATATTATCGATTTTAATCCAACGTTTCATAACATATAATATTCCTTGATATTTACCACAAAAATATTTTCTTGTGAATATGTTATTTTCAAAATAATTTATAAAATATTTTTTATTATATGTTTTTTTTTCATATTTTGACATATTAGAGTAAATTTCATCCTCCTTGAAAAAATCAAATATTTTACCTATTGTAAGTAATTCATTTTTATCATCTGTTAGTTTATAATTTTCCTTAAACCATGTTAATATCAAACATGAACGTTCTAAATATGCATTGGTTCTTGATTCAATTTCTTTTGCTACCTTTATTTTCTCATTATTTTTATTAATATGATTATCATACACACTAAATAATATTTTAAGCAAAGCATATCTATATTTTTCTTGGAATATTTTTGTTTTATAGTATTGATTTGCTTCATAAACATATTTGCTGTCATCCAATAATTCCTTGTTATTTGTGAATGTTGCTCTGAAATATATATCTATGATTCTCCTTGCTTCTGCATCCTTTGGTTCTTCACTAAATAATGGTTTTTGATTACATTCAACCACCATGGTTAAATTTAAATTTTTTTTAGTTTTTTTCTCGTGGTGCGTTCTTGCATCGAATGTTCCACCACCTGTCAGTTCTTTTATTACAGAATTGCTAAATTTTTTATTTGCAGGTGGTTCTCTGAATACTACATATCGTTTTTTATGTAAATTAGCCTTTTCAGGACTTGAACCAGTCCTAGAACTCTCAAACAAAATTGCGTTATTTCCAACAAAACCGTAATCACCCAAAGCACACATAAATAAATCGTTAATAACACCTTTACCATTCCCACCACCTGCGTTGAATAAAGTAAATCTCTCAAGACATTTACCATCTAAACCAGTACACATAATTTGCAATAATGTGTCACGTTCATCCTTAACAGGCATTATTTTACATAATAATTCATTTATAGTGTTGATTTCATCATTTGTAGGCTCTTTCCAATTATAGCCACAATTGACAGTCAAATAATCATCGTACTCATAATCCCTGAATTTTCCTTTTTGTAAATCATATACTTTGTCCTTGAATCCAAATAAATAACTTTTATCATCAAATTTGACATCGTTGTTTAGTGCATATTCTTTATAAGTTTCAATAACATCTTTCTTGAAACTTATTGTTTTTAGTTTTTCGATCCTATTTTTCATAATATTGAAATCTCGGTGATTCCAATACACTTCAACCAATATAGTTTTTAAAAAATCGTGTAGTTCTGTACTTAATGCACGTCTCATTATAATACTATTTGTTTCCCAAAATTTACCATTGAAACAATATAATGTAAATGAATCATGTTCGTCACATTGATAAATAAAACGATTGTTTGATAACAAGTTGAAATATTTACACATATCGGTTTGTTCTAAATCGAATGTATTCTTGTTTATAATTTCTATAAATTTTGATTTATTATCTTGTAAAGCATAGTAATGAATTGTCGCTAATGTATATTTGTTAGCCATATTTTTTTTTATTGTAAATGAATCAAATTTTTGTTTTGTTATATCAAAACCTTCATAATTACTTCCTTTTGATGAAAAATAATCAAATAGTTCGATTGCTTCATATGTATTGACAAATGTATTCTTGATCGCCATACCAACCGAAAGCCAATACACATATTCTTCAAATCTTTTTTGTTCGTAACATTCATCGAACATCTTTTTGTATAAATGTGTTCTTGCCAGTATTGAACTCAAAACATTATTATTATTGCTAACATCACATTTATCGTCGATTAGTGCTAAATCAACACACTCATTGTTATGTTTCATAATTTCTTTTTGTGGAAGCGAAACGTCGGTTAGACGTTGGGAACAAACTGATGGTGGTTGATTTTCATTTTTCTGGCTAATTAATGGTTGGGATTTTTTCGGAATATGTGCTATTATAAAATCTTCAATATTTCCGTTTGTTATTCTGTGTATTTTGTTCGACACGTTGGATGATGATGTTTTTCCTTTTTTTTGGTTTGGACATCTAAACCAATGATTTGAATAAATCGATGTATCAATTGATTTTACCATGTGGTGTTCTCCGTTTATTCTCAATTGTTTTTTGAAATTTTCATGAAAAATTTTTTGTTCTGCTATACTTCCATGTATCATAGGAATAGAATAATGGTAAGAATTTTTGTTATCCTCATTCATAGTTAATTTAACGTCATGTTCGCCAACAACTATGTCATAATTTGAATTCAAAAACGATATTATTTGTTTCGAAAATAAATTAATATCATCATTAAACCCATCGACGTCTCCAAACAAATGGTACACGTTGGATTTGGAAATTCTAAAATTATAATATTTTTCTTCGTTCAATTTGTTTATTAAATCACTCAAATCATATTTTTCATATTTATTTTTTATGAAATATGCGTTTGCTTTTGTGAAATCGGGAACGTTATAAATATAATATTCATTATCAGTCATCTTTATGGTTCTATATATATATAATATCATAGTTGGTTTGTTTAAGTATCAATGGATTCTTTGTTTAATAATTTTTTTTTCTCATAATATCTTTTTTGTGCTTCACGTTTTTTACGCATGAACTCCTCATCATTTTTTTTAGCATGATATGTTTCATTATGTTTAATTCGTTGTTTTTCCATAAATTCTTTATTATGTTTAATTTTATTGTTATAATAATTTTTACGTGCCCGCAAGATATAATCTGGTGTCTTATAAACTACATTATCTTTATTATGTAAATCACTATTGTCAGTTTCCATATTTAGTTTAGTATAATATATTTATAAGATATTATATATATACAAATTAAATTTAGTTCAACATACAATGTTATATTTAAAAAAAAACGTAAAATCCCACAAATTAATTATCAGAATATTTTAGTGTAGAAACGAATATAATAATACGCATTACGCAAAATATAAATGGATAATAAAAAATCATTCAAAAAAAAAAATAAATACCACAAGGGCATTTATTTTTTTTTGTTATTCGAAATAGTTGGTATTCTCACTCGGTTACCGTGACAAACACGGCTGGTGGAGGAACTGTAAGATTCTTAATACTGACGGTTGATCTAGGCTTCTTACCATGACAGTTGCGAATGCAAGACATAATCCACACAAGCCACCTAGGGTATCCTTCACACAGTCCATACACGTACTCATCATATTCATGTTCATCATCGGGCTTGATACACAATGACGAAATAATGTAAATAAGTGTCCAACTAATCATGGTAATGACTACCACAGCAATCACTAAAGACCTTGTATTTTCAGATAAATCTAACGACTTATCGTGGATAACAACTGTCAATGTTATTGCTATGATTATCGTAACCACCCAATACAATGTTTTCATCCGACATAACGTTCTTGGCGTGACAAAGCAAGTGCAAAACATTTTTATCAATCCTAGATATTTCAAAATAACCAATAATACATATATATTCAGAACATATTTTGTTCAATTTTTTTTATTGAAATATTTGTCGATTAAATTTAATTAATCGTGTGAAATATAAAATTGATATAATAAATATAACATTATTCAAATATACATAATTAAAAATGTCGATATTAAATTTATCAAGCAAAGGATTAACCGATATTCCAAAAATTCCCAATAATGTTATTGAACTCGATTTGAGTTATAACCAAATAACCGAAATAAAACCTAATTCCTTTCCAAGTGGATTAAAAGAACTAACTTTATCATGTAATCAACTAACTGAAATTCATCCAAATAGTTTTCCACATGAACTGAAAATATTGAATTTGTGCTTAAATAAAATTGTAACTTTACATCCAAAATGTTTCCCCACAGGATTAGAACAGTTATATTTACATGAAAATAAAATTAATAAACTTGTTCATAATTGTTTTCAAAATGAACTGAAAATATTAACATTAAATAATAATTATATATCAGAACTTATACCAAATTGTTTTCATTCAGGTTTGAAAATTTTAGATCTGCGTGGTAATTTGATAACAACCGAATTAACACAATGCTATTTTCCCGTGACATTAACTGAACTAAATTTATGTAATAACAAAATAAAAGTATTATGTAAAGAAAGTTTTCCACCTAATTTATCGATATTGTTATTAACTGATAATGACATTAAGACGTTAAGTGATAGATGTTTTCCACCAAATCTTACTGAACTTCACCTAGATTATAACAAAATTGTTCAATTACCTGAATTTCTTATCGACTTGATATATTTGAAAAAATTTAGTCTTGCAGGTAATCCAATAATCGATGTTCATCCATCCGTGAAAAAATGGTTCTCTGAAATGAATCGTGGAAAATAATAATAAATATATCCTGATGTGAAGCCATTTTTGACTACGCCAAAAAGGGTTCTAAAGGGGGTTGAAAATTCGAAAAATTTCAAACCCCTTGCATTATTTGAAAAAAAATTGATATAATATGATTGATAATATGTATATTATCAATCATAAAAATGGTTTTACTAGATTTATCATATAAAAATTTAACGAAAATTCCCATCATTTCCAATGATGTAACAGAATTAAATTTAAATAATACTATAATAACAAAAATCGAAAATTTACCTGATTCATTACTGACATTAAAATTGAATCATAATCGAATAACAAAAATCGAAAATTTACCTGATTCACTACAAAAATTAGATTTATCAAATAACAAAATAACAAAAATTGAAAATTTATCTGAAAATTTACAAAAATTATGGTTAGATGATAATCAGATAACAAAAATTGAAAATTTACCTGATTCATTACAAAAATTACGGTTAGATAATAATCAAATAACAAAAATTGAAAATTTACCTGATTCATTACAAAAATTATTGTTAGATAATAATCAAATAACAAAAATTGAAAATTTACCTGAAAATTTACGGACTTTATATTTAGAAAATAATCAAATAACAAAAATTGAAAATTTACCTAATTCATTACAAACATTAGATTTACATGATAATCAAATAACAAAAATAGAAAATTTACCTAATTCATTACAAACATTAAATTTAATGGATAATCAAATAATGAAAATTGAAAATTTACCTGATTCATTACAAAAATTACGGTTAGATAATAATCAAATAACAAAAATTGAAAATTTACCTGATTCATTACAAAAATTATTGTTAGATAATAATCAAATAACAAAAATTGAAAATTTACCTGAAAATTTACGGACTTTATATTTAGAAAATAATCAAATAACAAAAATTGAAAATTTACCTAATTCATTACAAACATTAGATTTACATGATAATCAAATAACAAAAATAGAAAATTTACCTAATTCATTACAAACATTAAATTTAATGGATAATCAAATAATGAAAATTGAAAATTTACCTGAAAATTTACAAATTTTAAATCTATATAAAAATCAAATAACAAAAATTGAAAATTTACCTCAAAATTTATATAATTTATATTTAACAAACAATCAAATATTAGAATTACCATTATCATTGTTGGAATTAAGACATATCCACAAGTTTTGTTACTTTTGTAATCCAATTGAAAATATTCATCCGCTTGTTCAACGATGGTTAAACAGATTAAATAGAAGAGTAAATGATAACAATAAGGTCTATTCAGATGGACAAAATATTCATAACTCTACCATTCAAAAATCGTTTAGAAATTCACTTGGTAATCTACTAAAAGACGAAAACACTTTATCACTTGAAGAATGTAAAAAATATGTTATCGAGTATAACGAACTTGAAGAACAAGTTAAACGTGAATTACTTAACTATTGCGATGATGAAATAGAACATAGTGTTTATTTAGTTAAGTTTGACGAAGTTTTTAAATATGTTATCTCTCGAATTGTTGGACATTCTGATTCAACTGAAATATTCAAAATCTTAAATGAAGAAATTAAAGATACCATATGTAAATGTTTCACCGGACGCATGACACGGTTAGTTAATGTTCTTAACGGTTTTTATGATGATATTACGATCCAAATTGGTTCTAATGAACAGATTAGTAATATCATCATTATGTTAAAAGAACGCTATGAAGGTGATGAGTTGGTTAAACAAGTTAGACTGGAAATGGAAGAACGAGACTATGATGAGGCTACTATTGAAGAATGGCTTACATTTGTGGAATAATAATTCGTTGCGAAGCCATTTTTGACAAAGTCAAAAAATAAAAATTGATATAATATTTGTTAAACATATATTATTATGTAAAAATGGTTTTACTGAATTTATCATGTAAAAATTTAACGAAAATCCCTATCATTTCCAATGATATAACTGAACTATATTTGAGTAATAATCAAATAACAAAAATCGAAAATTTACCTGATTCATTACTGACATTGAAATTGAATCATAATCAAATAACAAAAATCGAAAATTTACCTGATTCATTACAAAAATTATATTTACACAATAATCAAATATCAAAAATTGAAAATATACCTGAAAATCTACAAAAATTAGATTTAGAAAATAATCAAATAACTAAAATAGAAAACTTACCAAGTTCATTACAAACATTGTGGTTATACAATAATCAAATACCAAAAATTGAAAATTTACCTGATTCATTACAAAAATTAGATTTATCAGATAACAAAATAACAAAAATTGAAAATTTACCTGATTCATTACAAAAATTATGGTTAGATAATAATCAAATAACAAAAATCGAAAATTTACCTGAAAATCTGAGAATTTTATATTTGGGACGCAATCAAATATCAACAATTGAGAATTTGACAAGTTCAGTGCAAACATTATATTTACATGTTAATCGAATAACAAAAATTGAAAATTTACCTAGTTCGATACAAGAATTATATTTACATGTCAATCAAATATCGAAAATTGAAAATTTACCCAATTCGATACAAAAATTATATTTACATTATAATGAAATAACGGAATTATCTTTGGATTTATTAGAATCGAGATATATCAGAACATTTTGTTATTCAGAAAATCCAATCGAATTCATTCACCCACTTGTTCAACGATGGTTAGAAAGACTCAATAACGGAGTTATCGGTGGTAACAATAAGGTCTATTCAGATGGACAAAATATTCATAACTCTACTATTCAAAAATCATTTAGAAATTCTCTTGGTAACTTGCTAAAAGACAAAAACACTTTATCACTTGAAGAATGTAAAAAACATGTTCTCGAGTGTAGCAGGTTAGAGGAACAAACTAAACGTGAATTACTTAACTATTGTGATGATGAAACAGAACATAGCGTTTATTTAGTCAAATTCGATGAAGTTTTTAAATATGTTGTCTCTCGAATCATTAAACATCCAGAATCAATAGAAATGTTTAAAATCCTAAATGAAGAAATTAAAGATACCATATGTAAATGTTTCACTGGACGCATGACACGGTTAGTCAATGTTCTTAACGGTTTTTATGATGATATTACGATTCAGATCGGATCTAATGAACAGATTAGCAATATTATCATAACTATGCAAAAGAAATACGAAGGTGATGAGTTAGTGAAACAAGTTAGATTGGAATTAGAAGAACGAGAATATGATAACGAAACTATCGAGGAATGGCTTACATATGTAGAATAATAATTCGTTGCGAAGCCATTTTTGGCGTAGCCAAAAAATAAGGGGATAAAAATTCTTCGAATTTTTAAAGGGATGAAATTCAAAGAATTTCAAACCCCTTGCATCATCAAAAAATAAAAATTGATATAATATTTGTTAAACATATATTATTATGTAAAAATGGTTTTGCTGGATTTATCATATAAAAATTTAACAAAAATCCCTATCATTTCCAATGATATAACTGAACTACATTTGGATAATAATCAGATAACAAAAATCGAAAATTTACCTGATTCATTACTGACATTAAAATTGAATGATAATCAAATAACAAAAATCGAAAATTTACCTGATTCACTACAAAAATTATTGTTAGATAATAATCGAATAACAAAAATTGAAAATTTACCTGAAAATTTACAACATTTAGATTTGACCGATAACCGAATAACAAAAATCGAAAATTTACCTAATTTATTGCAAATTTTTTTTCTATTTGGTAACCAAATAACAAAAATAGAAAATTTACCTGATTCATTGCAAGAATTATATTTATACAACAATCAAATAACAAAAATTGAAAATTTACATAATTCATTACAAATATTAGATTTACTGGATAATCAAATAATGAAAATTGAAAATTTATCTGATTCATTACAAGAATTATGGTTAGGTTATAATCAAATAACAAAAATTGAAAATTTACCTAATTCATTACAAACATTATGTTTATCGAATAATCAAATAACAAAAATTGGAAATTTACCTGAAAATTTACAAACATTATGGTTACATAATAACCAAATAACAAAAATTGAAAATTTCCCTAATTCATTACAAACATTATGTTTATCGAATAATCAAATAACAAAAATTGAAAATTTACCAAATGGATTACAAATATTGAGTGTAAAATATAACCGAATAACTGAATTGTCATTGTCTTTATTAGAATTGAGACATCTCAACGAATTTAATCATCGTGATAATCCAATTGAAAACATCCATCCGCTTGTTCAACGATGGTTAGAAAGACTCAATAACGGAGTTATCGGTGGTAACAACAAAGTTTATTCAGATGGACAAAATATTCATAACTCGACTATTCAAAAATCATTTAGAAATTCTCTTGGTAATTTATTAAAAGACGAAAACACTTTATCACTTGAAGAATGTAAAAAACATGTAATTGAATGTAACGAATTAGAAGAACGAGTAAAACGTGAATTGCTTAACTACTGTGATGATGTTACTGAACATAGCGTTTATTTAGTTAAATTCGATGAAGTATTTAAATATGTTGTATCTAGAATCGTTGGACATTCGGAATCAATAGAAATGTTTAAAATCTTAAATGAAGAAATTAAAGATACCATATGTAAATGTTTTACTGGTAGAATGACCAGACTAGTTAATGTTCTTAATGGGTTCTATGATGATATATCGATCCAAATCGGATCTAATGAACAGATCAGTAATATCATTATTATGTTAAAAGAACGCTATGAAGGTGATGAATTGATTAAACAAGTTAGACTGGAAATGGAAGAACGAGAATATGATAACGAAACGATCGATGAATGGCTTACATATGTAGAATAATAATAAATAATAATAAATAATAATAAATATATCCCGTTGCGAAGCCATTTTTGACTTTGTCAAAAATGAACTCTTTTTGTGTCGAAGACACAAAAATAAAGGGGTTTTAAAGGGGACTAGTCCCCTTATACAAACATAGAAAAGCGAAAAAATCGCCAAACGGTTTATGCAAGACAACAACGCTATTATAAGCAATTCATACCACCATAAATATACAGAAATTTATCGAAATGATTAAATATGATTTGAGTATATGTGAATTGGCTAAACTAAAATATGGGTAATTAACGCTTACTCGATATCGTTAGTTATTGCATTATTTAAAAAAAAAATTGATATAATATTATTGATAATATGTATATTATTATATAAAAATGGTTAAACTAGATTTATCAAATAGAAAATTAATATACATACCCATCAGGAATGACATAACTGAATTAAATTTGTCCTATAATAGAATAACGGAAATTGTGGATTTACCCAATTCATTGCAAAAATTAAATTTATATCGTAATAAAATAACTAAAATTATGAATTTACCCAATTCATTGCAAAAATTATATTTGAATGGTAATCAAATAACGGAAATTGAAAATTTACCTAATTTATTACAATCACTGGGTTTGAATAATAATCAAATAACAAAAATTAAAAATTTACCTAATGGATTACAAGAATTATATTTAGATAATAATCAAATAACGAAAATTGAAAATTTACCTGACAATTTACAAACTTTATATTTAGGAAATAATCAAATAACGAAAATTGAAAATTTACCTGACAATTTACAAACTTTATATTTAGGAAATAACCAAATAACGAAAATTGAAAATTTACCTGACAATTTACAAACTTTATATTTAGGAAATAATCAAATAACAAAAATTGAAAATTTACCTGAAAATTTACAAATTTTATATTTATCTAATAATCAAATAACAGAAATTGGAAATTTACCTAAAAATTTACAAGTTTTATATTTATCTAACAATCAAATAACAGAAATTGCGAACTTACCTAGTTCATTACAAAAATTAGATTTAGACAATAATCAAATAACAAAAATTGGAAACTTGTCAAGTTCTATACAAAAATTATATTTAGACAATAATCAAATAACAAAAATTGAGAACTTGTCAAGTTCTATACAAGAATTATATTTGAATAATAATCTAATAACAAAAATTGAGAACTTGTCAAGTTCTACACAAAAATTATATTTGTCTAATAATAAAATAACAAAAATTGAGAACTTGTCAAGTTCTATACAAGAATTATGTTTGAGCCATAATAAAATAACAAAAATTGAAAATCTTCCTGAAAATTTACAACATTTATATTTAAAATATAATCAAATAACAAAAATGGCGAACTTGTCAAGTTCTATAAAAATATTGAATTTATCTTATAACCAAATAACAAAAATTGCGAACTTGTCAAGTTCTATAAAAATATTGAATTTATCTTATAACCAAATAACAGAATTACCACTTTCATTATTAGAATCAAAAAGACATCTTAACGAATTTTATCATAATTATAATCCAATTGAAAATATTCATCCACTCGTTGAACGATGGTTGAAAAGACGTGATCCTGTAAGGCGTCTTGATAACAACAGATACTATTCTAATAGACGAAATATTCGTAACTCTGGTATTCAAAAATCATTTAGGAATTCACTCGGTAATTTATTGAAAGACAAAGACACATTGTCATTAAACAATTGTAAAAAATATGTTATTGAGTGTAATGAACTTGAAGAACAAGTTAAACGTAAATTACTTGACTACTGCGATGATAACACAGAACATAGCGTTTATTTAGTTAAATTCGATGAAGTATTTCAATATGTTATCTCTAGAATCGTTAGACATTCTGAATCAACTAAAATGGTCAAAATCATGAATGAAGAAATTAAAGATACCATATGTAAATATTTCACTGAACGCACTAAACGATTAATTAATGTTCTCAGTAAATTTTATGATGACATTAATGTTAAAACAGGATCTAACGATCAGATTAGCAACATCATACTAATGTTGCAAAAAAAATATGAAGGTGAAGAACTTGTGGAACAAGTTAGGTTGGAAATGGAAGAACAAGAGTATGATAATGAGATTATCGAAAAATTGTTTGAATTTTCAAAAATTTAACTCAGAAAGTTCAAAAAAAATTGATATAATATTTGTTAAACATATATTATTATGTAAAATGGTTTTACTAGATTTATCGAATGAAAATTTAACAAAAATTCCCATCATCGGAGATGATGTAACTGAATTATATTTGTGTAATAATCAAATAACAAAAATTGAAAATTTACCTAATTCATTACAAATATTAAATTTACAATATAATCAAATAACAAAAATTGAGAACTTGCCAAGTTCTATACAAGCATTATATTTATCCAATAATCAAATAACAAAAATAGAGAACTTGCCAAGTTCTATACAAACATTATATTTATCCGATAATCAAATAACAAAAATTGAAAATTTACCTAATTCATTACAAAGTTTATGTTTGAATGGTAACCAAATAACAAAAATTGAAAATTTACCTAATTCATTACAAAGTTTATGTTTGGGTGGTAACCAAATAGCAGAATTACCATTGTTATTATTAGAATTGATACACCTTAATAACCATGTATTTTCAAATAATCAAATTAAATTTTTACACCCACTTGTTGATCGATGGTTATTAAGAAATAGAAATAGAAATTTAAATAATATCAATAAAGTATATTCAGATAAACAAAATATCCATAACTCAAATATCCAAAAATCATTTAGAAACTCACTCGAAAATTTACTGAAAGATAAAGATATTTTAACTTTGAACATATGCAAAGAAAAAATTCTTGAGTGTGATGAACTAGAAGAACAAGTTAAACGTGAATTACTTAATTATTGTGACGATAAAACTGAACACAGCGTTTATTTAGTCAAATTCGATGAAGTTTTTAAATATGTTGTCTCTCGGATCGCAGGACATTCTGAATCTACTGAAATGTTTAAAATCCTAAACGAAGAAATTAAAGATACCATATGTAAATGTTTCACTGGACGCATGACACGGTTAGTCAATGTTCTTAATGGTTTTTATGATGATATTACGATTCAGATCGGATCAAATGAACAGATTAGTAATATCATCATTATGTTAAAAGAACGCCATGAAGGTGATGGACTTGTGAAACAAATTAGGTTGGAAATGGAAGAACGGAATTATGATAAAGAAACTATCGAAGAATGGCTTACATTTGTAGAATAATATCCTATTGCGAAGCCATTTTTGACTTTGTCAAAAATGAACGCTTTTTGTGTCGAAGACACAAAAATAAAAATTGATATAATATTTGTTAAACATATATTATTATGTAAAATGGTTTTACTAGATTTATCGAATGAAAATTTAACAAAAATTCCTATCATTCCCAATGATGTAACTGAACTACATTTACAATATAATCAAATAACAAAAATTGAAAACTTGTCAAATTCTATACAAATATTATGGTTAAATAATAATCAAATAACAAAAATTGAAAATTTGCCTGAAA
>Ga0257116_1001427_pt1 | contig 15363 bp, 15 predicted proteins | sample SI112_120mmetaG_FD_190150 | JGI IMG/M metagenome (GOLD analysis project Ga0257116, IMG submission 190150) | Marine microbial communities from Saanich Inlet, British Columbia, Canada - SI112_120m | ecosystem: Environmental > Aquatic > Marine > Inlet | place: Canada: British Columbia | collected...
CTGCCAATGCCTCCAACCCTCCAAATCCGCTTAAGGCTACCGTACGGATAAGTTTTGGAAGATTAACTCCAGCCCCGGACACCACATATCTACCGTCTCTTTCTACATTCTTAAAATTTATTCCACCTAAATGTATCACCACCCCATCAACTCCATTATCACCAACAAGGAGGTTTGTGCCCTTTCCAAAAATAAATACCTTTTTCTGCTCATCTTTACAGAACTGCAGCACCCTCTTAAGCTCTAAGACACCCAACGGCTCCACAAATATCTCCGCTGATCCACCCGTCCTGAAAGAAGTATATTTTTGAAGGGGAACGTTATATCTGAATATTTCGCTAATAATTTCCGGACTATTTATCATATTTACTTTCGAGAATATTTTTTAAAGCATGAGCGACTTTCCAAATATCACCCGCCCCCAGAACCATAATAATATCATCTCTTTCTACACCTGAATATAAACTACTTATAATCTCAGCGCTGCTCCCCGCATATTCTACATCACCACCTATGGCCCGTAATTCACGTTTTAGATCCAGAGAGCTGACTGACGCCATTTCTCTATCCGAATCTCTTGCAGCGTAAATGTCGGCGATGATTACTTTGTCGGCAAGTGTGAGCGCCTTAGCAAATCCTTTCAGAAGAAGTTTTGTGCGGTGATGCTGATGTGGCTGAAATACACACCAAATTCGTTGTGATGGATAGATAGTCCTTGTCGTTGCCAAGGTTGTTTTGATTTCTGTCGGGTGATGAGCAAAATCATCTATAATTGTAATCCCGTTTTTACTACTGATCGTTTGAAAACGTCGACTTACACCATTAAATGAAGCCAACGCTTTCTTTACGGCTGTTCCGTTTATTCCTATGTGATTACATACAGATATTGCGGCAAGTGCATTTGACACATTATGTAACCCAGGCGTTTTAAGACAGAAGTCACCATAATATTCACCTTTTTTAAATACGCTGAAATGATTTAGATCCTTGTCTGAATTGGTCACGATAGCAAGCCATTTTGCACCAGATTCAGCGTTGGCTCTTTCATAAAGCTCATTAGCAATTGATAGTTCGTAAGAATGAGTTTCTATGTCTATTTTACTGCCAGTAGTGATCTTATCGAGAAAATCAGATGCCATAACAATTGAGTAACTTTCAACCTTGCATTTTGCGCCTTTGATAACCTTTCTAGTATTTATATCGTCATTATTTACAACAAGTAATCCGTCTTTCGGGATTAAGGAGACAAATTCTGCAAAAGCTTCCGTTATCCCATCAAGATCTTTATAATAATCCAGATGGTCTTCTTCAATATTAGTAATTACACCTATCTGTGGTGTCAGATTCAGAAATGTCCTGTCAAATTCACATGCCTCAGCAACAAAATGGCTTCCTCTACCGAGACGGGAATTACCCCCAATCCCTGATACATTACCACCAATCACAAAGGTAGGTTCATGGCCGGTTTTTTGTAATATGGTTGAAATCATTGCAGTTGTTGTTGTCTTGCCATGTGTACCGCTAATGGCAATACCATATTTTGTTCTCATTAAAACACCTAAAAACTCAGAATATTTAACAACCTTTAATCCCAATGATCTTGCCTTTCTAAGATCAGGATTATTTTCATTGATAGCCGCCGAAGTTATGACAAGATTTGTATCTGGGTCAAGACATTCGCCATCCTGCTTTGTGTTAATCCTGACACCTAGCTCCCCAAGCTCATATGTTACTGGAGAGCTCTCCATGTCTGATCCGGATACAATGTAGCCTTCTTTTATTAAAATCTTAGCAATCGCACTCATACCCGCACCGCCAATACCAATAAAGTAAACATATTTTCCATGAGCACCACCATGAGCAAGAAGATCAAGATTGCTTTTGTTATCTGTTTTCTGATTGTGTTCTTTTGATATAAGTTTCATTTCTTTCGCAAAGCACCTTGTTTTAAATTTCACAGCATTTCACGCTAAACAGGACGAACAAAACCAAACACATTCTTCTTCACTTTTTTCTCTTTAAGCGTCTGGCATATCTTATCGACAACCCTTGCAGCAGCAAAAGGCTTGCTCAGGCTTCTATTTATTTTCTTCATGTTATCCAATCTTTCATCGTTCATGAGCAAATCAGATACAATCTTCGTAACTCTTTCAGGCTCCAGTTCTTCCTGCTTAATGATCAGGGCCCCTCCCGCACTGGACAATTCATAAGCGTTCCAATACTGATGATTGTCTGTCGCATATGGATAGGGTATAAGAATTGCCGGAATACCCACGGCCGTAATCTCTGCAATCGTATTTGCACCGGAACGACTAATAACCAGGTCTGACAATTTATAAGCAGCGCCTATATCATTATAGAATTCGGAAACAAAAGAGTTTATCCCCGTACCGTTATAAACCTCTTTTGCCTCTTGATATCCATGTTTTCCGGTCAAATGTATAATTTGCAGACTGGGAACCAATGTCTGAAGCTTCGGAATACTTTGCAGCATTACTTTATTTATAGTCTGGGCGCCCTGACTACCACCCATTATTAATAATGTCTTTTTTTGAGAATCCAGTCCAAACGGATTGTTGTCAACCTCTGTCTGGTTTTCTAGAATACCACTTCGTATAGGTACACCAGTAACCGCAACTTCTCCCTTTTTGAATCGCTTTTTTGAACTTTCCCAATGGCATAGAACAGCATCCGCCCATCTTTCCATTTTTAGATTAGCCCTTCCCGGTATAACATTCGGTTCTATCAAGACAATTGGAATGCCAATGATATATGCAGCAACTACCGGTAGTGCTGAACCGTAACCACCTAAACCAATAATTATATCCGGCTTAATTATAAAAAGATTAATTAAGGAATGTATTATCCCGATTAGAGAGGCAAAGGCAAATAGAGGTAAGCGAATAAACGATGTTGGCTTACATGCCATAATAGGTTTAAACTCATAGTTACTCTCTTCTATATATCTCGACTCTTTATTCCTATCTGTACCAAAGAAAATAACGCGCGTATCGGGAAACCTGGACGATATTTCCTGCGCGATACTTAGACCGGCCATTAAATGGCCACCTGTACCTCCACCGGCAAAGATAATTTTCAAGTGTCAACACTCCTATTACTTTCAACATTATCTGCCGAAACATCGGTATTTCCTGATTGCTTCGCGATATTTAAAAGTATCCCTATCGCCAGCATAGACAATAGTATTGATGAACCTCCAGTGCTGATAAATGGCAATGGTAGTCCCTTTGTCGGTATGGAGCCGGTGACCACAGCTATATTGATAGCCGCCTGTAAACCAAGCGAGATGGTTATGCCCAGTGAAAGAAAAAAACCGAATGGGTCCGATGTAGTTTTGCAAACCCTTATGCCTTGCCATGTTAACAGGGCAAACATAACAACGATACTTGTCGTCCCTATAAATCCAAATTCTTCGCCTATTATTGAGAAGACAAAATCGTTATCACTCATCGGCAAGAAAAACAATTTCTGGCGGCTCTCTCCCATTCCCAAACCAGCTATACCACCAGAGCCAAGCGCAATCCATGATTGTATTATTTGATACCCAATTCCCATAGGATCTTTCCAGGGATCAAGAAATGCCAGCAGTCTGTTGTGACGATATGTTGGAATATTGTGTAAAATTTGATAAATATGGGGAATTGAAGCGATCATTGTAAACATCACATAGATTATCCTGGTGCCTCCTACCATTATCAAAACAAAGGAAATCATTGAGATAAACATGGCCGTACCAAAATCAGGCTCTTTAAGTATAAGCAAGGAAACAACACCTATTAATACAATCGGAACAACAAAACCTCTTGCAAAAGTTGACATCTTTTCCTGGTTCTTTGCAATATACCCTGACATGAAAATAATCATTGCAAGTTTCGCAAATTCTGATGGTTGATATCCAAAATAGCTTCCGAATCTTACCCACCTACGAGCACCATAAGTAACTGTTCCTATTTCCGGTATAAGCACTACAACCAGACCGGCAAGCGCAATTATGAAAATTGCTGTACTATATTTTTGGAGATAATGATAATCAATTCTCATCATGATCAACATGCCTATAATCGCAATGGCGACCCACATAATATGCCTTAAGAAAGCAGTGTTCATTGTATGTGTGCTATCGGTCACTTTCGCAGAGCTTGTACTGTAAATCATAATTATTCCGATTACTAGAAAAGTCGTAACAAGATACATTATGATATTTGTTGGCTCTAAACTACGTATAGAGGCAAAGTTACTACCTGCATCCTTATCAGATTGCACATCTTCGCCATATGCATGTTCGCTTCTAAATACATTCATAATTTCAGTGTTATCAAACTAAAGAGTGCCATTATTGCGGCAATTATAAAAAATCTCATCGTAACCTTGGTCTCCGGCCAACCTTTAAATTGAAAGTGATGGTGTATGGGTGCACACAAAAACAACCTCTTACGTGTAAACTTAAATACACAAACCTGTAATAAAACGGAAACGGCTTCTACAATAAAGATACTTCCTATAAAAAAAATAAGAAGCTCCTGTTTTACAATAATAGCTACAATCCCAAGTATGCCACCCAATGGTAATGAGCCCACATCTCCCATAAATGTCTGTGCAGGGAAGCAATTAAACCACATAAACCCCAGCCCGGCGCCCACCAATGCAGAGCAGAAAATGCTGAGTTCACCGGCACCTGCAATGTAAGGAACTTGTAAGTAGCTGCTAAAGTCAACCCTTCCTACAATGTAAGCTATTAACGTAAACGCCATACCCGCAATTACCGTACACCCAATTGACAACCCGTCGAGGCCGTCTGTAAGGTTGACGGCATTTGACATTCCTACTATGAAAAACATTACCATCAACACATAAAATGCTCCAAGGTCAGGTCTAACTCCTTTGAAGAATGGTATTACAAGCCTTGTTCCCTCTTCAATATCCTTGAAATGAAAGTACAGTATTAAGCCTATTATCAACCCGAGTCCACATTGAAAGAAAAGCTTCGATCCACTGGTTAAACCCGATGAATGCTTTTGCGTCAGTTTTATATAATCATCAAAAAACCCTAGAATGCCAAGCCAAATAGCCGTAAACAAAACTAATAAAATATAAATGTTAAAAATATCACACCAAAGCACGGTTGAAACTATAATTGCAATCAATATGATAATACCGCCCATTGTGGGTACATTTTTTTTTTCGCTGTGAAGATCTTTTAGTGTTTCAGAATCTGTTTTAGAAGTATCCTCTGAAACATTACGTCTTTTAAGTATCTTTATTACTTGTGACCCCACAAGCACGCTTATGAAAAAAGCCGTAATAGCTGCCAGGCCTGCCCTAAATGATATATATCTTATTAGTTCAAGCCCCTGAAAATATTCATGTAGAGGATAAATCAATTTATAAAACAATATATTTCTCCATCGCGACTAATAACTCTGTAAAGGCCTACCTGTCAATTTCGTAGATTCAAACCAAACTCAGCATTGCAGAATTGTTTTCGTCCTTCCTTGAAAAACAATTCTCAATCTGATGTACAACATTCTCAAGTTTCATTCCTCTTGATCCTTTTATTAGAACGGTATCATCTTTCTTTAATTGCGAGGCAACGAAAGAAGATATCTCTTCCGAGGTTTCGCAGCTCCGAGTTCTCTCTTCCGATATACCATTGGCAATGGCTTCTTCTGCTACAAATTTGGAGAAGGAACCGACTGTCCACAAAACATCGATATCTGCCTTGGCAACCTGTGCACCAATTTCTCTATGCAGACTTTCCGCATAATTTCCCAACTCAAGCATATCACCGCATACGAGTATCTTCCTACCAGGAGTAGTCAATTGAGAAAACTCCTCTAATGCGGCAGACATTGATGAGGGATTTGAATTATATCCGTCGTTTATTACTACTATATCACCGCAAACCTGTTTCTCCATCCGCATAGGAGGAAGCTTAACGTCAACTAGTTTGCCGCATATATCTCCCATACCAATTCCAACTGCATTACATACTGCTATAGCAGCCATTGCATTATAGATATTGTGCTTGCCTAATACATTTAGTTTGAATGTGAAAGCGTTGTTTACAGTAAAGGTGAAACCTGAATCATTACGTTTAACGTTTGATGCTCTTACATCAGCACTTTTATTAAAACCAAAAGTTATAACCTTTCCATCAAAACGATTTGCAATGCGATTACACCAATCGTCGTCAGCATTCGTGATCAAAACACCATCTTCAGCCATATTTTCGATGAGTTCTGCTTTCGCATCTGCAACACCTTCAATACTACCGAGACATTCAAGATGTGTGCAGGATATGTTGGTTAGAACAGTGAAGTCAGGAAATATAATTTCAGATAACCTTCTAATTTCTCCGGGGGCATTAGTACCCATTTCTACAACACAAAAGTCCTGAGTGAAATCTGAATCGAAGATTGTTAACGGTACTCCGATATAGTTATTAAAACTCTTCCTGGACCTGGTTACGTTATTAAAATTTCGAAGGACATGATAAATCATGTCTTTAGTAGTTGTTTTGCCATTGCTACCTGTCACTGCAACAAAATCAGTTCTCAAGCTTTTACGATAAAACTTTGCGAGGTCACCCAAAGCTTTTAATGTATCAGCAGCTTCTATCAAGATGCATTTCTCAACTCCCTTGAGCAATGAATAAACGGCATCTTTCTCGCTTGATATTACCGCTCCGGCTGCACCATTTGAAATAGCCTGATCAATAAATTTATGGCCATTGAAATTTTCACCCTCCAAGGCAAAAAACAGCTCCCCTTCTTTGATAGATCTTGAGTCTGTAGATATTCCCGTAATACGTGATCCCGGACTACCAAGTAATAACTCTCCGTTAATTGCCTTTAAGACATTAGAAATTTCTATATTATTCATTTTTCCTTATCTTCTACAATTCAGGTTATTTTTAAAGTTAATATTATTCTAACTTCCATAAACTCCTTGCATGCTTGATTCAAAATCTTCCTTTTGTTTTTCATATCTAGTAAAAAGCTCATAAAGTTTTTTCAAAATACTGGATATTTCTTTATCCATAGAGGGAAGCATGTTTGCTCTGGTTGAGCGCCTATGGGATATCGTATCCTTATATGACTTCTTCTGCGTATCCAGAAGATATCCAATGAATCCGTAATCCGGATCAAAGTACGAATCCCTACCTTGCAAAATATTTAAATTCCTGGAATAAAATTCTATGAAATTTGCTGACGTACATAAATCAATTAACGACTGATATATCTGCCAACTATCAGGTTTGGATACCAAACTGAACAATCTACAAAATTCTGAGTGCGTGATAGAAAATATAGGTTTCCTCAATTCTGTTTTTTCAACAATTTCCAACGGTATTATTCCATCCCAATCTTTTGAGAAGCCTTCTACAATATATTGCTCCCCAGCCTTATCTGTCAGCTGAGACCATACATGAGCTCTGGCAATCCTACTATCTTTGTCAATTACCCATCCCCAAATAATCTTTGTGTTTTTCTGCATTGAGGCGAGATGTGATTCAAAGAGAAAGACCGCATCCTCACAATCACCTTCTTTTGAGTTCCCGGTTTCATAAGGAGTCTGCCAGATATCTGTCCTAGGTTGTTCCGGGGTGTATTCCATATTGAAAGCGATGTCCTTGTATGCTTCATATATATGTTTTCCATTGTCGAACGTTACTTCACACCAATCTTTATACATGAAGTTGTCACGCAACTTTCCATTACTATCAGGGTATGAACACTCATCTGGCACTGGCTTGTAAACCGGTTTTGAGAAACTATCTGCATGAAAACATTCGGCTGTATAGGCTATTCCCGCCTGAGTGGATTTGCCGGCCCGGCTAAGCCTTTCTATTAAGAGTCGTTTGTCGATAAATCCCGACCCATCAGAGCATACCATTACGGAACGAGCTGGTACAGGCGATGATGGATCTGATTGGTCATTACCAATCGCATATGAGAGGTCACACAAGCTTAACATTATGTAGATGCAATTCAGGCTAGTAATTGTTTTCAGCCCTTTTGTAATCATTTACTTACCTTTCAAATAAGAACATTAAAAAAGGCACAGGGATCAGAATACAACATCTATGATTAATCTTTTTTATATAACTAGCTCATCACTGTTTTTAGAAAGGATATTTTTAACTACCTCCCTGTCATCAAAGGGAACTATGGTATCTTTGATTATTTGATATTTTTCGTGTCCCTTTCCGGCAATAATAATAAGATCATCATCTTTTGCCTCAGAAAGAGCGTCCTCTATTGCTTTATATCGATTTGTTTGAATATGAAGCGATCGCCCCGACTTAATTCCCGCTTTTATATCATCTATAATAGCCAAAGGATCCTCTGAGCGCGGATTATCATTTGTCAGCCAAAAAATGTCAGATTTTTCGTCAGCAATTCTTCCCATCTGCGGACGTTTTTCTTTATCTCTATCACCCCCACAACCAAAAACAAGTAGTAATCTTCCTTTAATCAGATTTTTTAGTGCATGTAGCACTGTTTCAAGAGCATGAGGCGTATGGGCATAGTCAATAACGACTTTAAAATTACGGTCGCAAGGCACGTTTTCCAATCTCCCCGGTACAGTAGATGCCGTTTCTATACCGGATTTAATTGTATCAAGTTCAAATCCAAGTGAAATCGCACTGGCAACGGATGCAAGCGCGTTATAAACATTGTGCAAACCCACAAATGGTATTTTCATATCTACTTCTCTTCCAAAACAACTTAACTTGATCATAACATCTCTTGTGGACTCTTTATATATCTCAGCTTTTATATCAGCATCATTTTTTATTCCATACCATATAATCTTAGCATTAGTTCTATCGGCAAAATATTCACTAAACTCGTCATCTGCGTTTAATACAGCAAAAGAATCTTTTCTTAAATTCTTAAACAACTCTGCCTTAGCATTCATATAATTTGGAAATGTTTTATGATAATCCATGTGTTCAGTGGTTATATTGGTAAAAACAGCAGTCTTAAAATCAATATTCTCAATCCTGTGCTGAATAGCTGAGTGAGAAGACACTTCCATAACTGCAAACTTCATCTTTGCCGCTACCATTTCTGAGATGAGCCGTTGAAGCTCAACAGATTCAGGGGTTGTTTCCTTTGCAGTTATAACTTTTTTTCCTATCTGATAATTAATCGTACCGATTAACCCAGTCTCATATCCTGCTTTTTCAATTACCGATTTGGTTAGAAATGTAGTAGTCGTTTTGCCATTTGTACCTGTTACACCAACAAGATTAATTTTTTGAGATGGGTTGTTATAAAAGCAACAACTCAAAGAGGAAAGCGCTTTTCTAGTGTCGCGTACAATTATTTGAGGAATATTTGTATCAAGAGAAGACCGTTCCTCACTAACGATTGCTTGCGCACCACATTCAATTGATTTTTTAATGAAATTATGCCCGTCCGCCTTATATCCCTTTATTGCAACATATAGATAACCGGGTCTTACCTTTCTTGAATCATTGGTAATACCTGTAATCTCAATATCACACAGGTTGTATGTCCCCATTGAGCCTAAATGGTGAACCAACGTACTTAATTTCATTAAAAAACCATAATCACTATATTGAAATTTTTAAAGAAAGGTCAAATCTCTGTATACCTATTTCATGTTGAGAAACAGATTCGTACACTTGCTTTGTTTTGTTTATTACTTCTATTTCATCTGAATATTCACTATACAATCTTTCCCATACATCATGATTTTTCCATTTAGCATCTTCGAGCTCTCTTGCATCAGCATATTTACACCAGGTAAGAAAATTATGTTTTTCCAATTCCTTTGTTGTCATGAAACTCTCCCTTCAAAATTATTTAGAAATTAAATACGATACCCTATACTGACCCCAAAAAATTGGAGCAGTATAGGGTATCAATACATCACCCACTGATGTACCTACCTTCCAGCATTTTTGACCATTAACCACCTCCCTCCGTAATAAGTAATAAAATTTCTCCCCACTAAATTATTTTTGAGCTATCTGCACATATTGCGGACCAAATTCCATATAACCAAGAGTTCTTTCTATAATATTCCCTACTGCAGGTGCGGCTACTGTACCTCCGTAATAAGCACCATTATTGGGTTCATTTAAAGACACCAAAACACATATTTTAGGTTCATCCACAGGTGCAAATCCTACAAATGAGCCAATGTATTTATTAGAATATTTCATTTTATTACCGACTCTTTTTAATTTCTTAGCCGTACCTGTCTTTCCAGCAACCCTGTGAGTAAAAAGCATTGCCCGTCTACCGGTACCTTCTTTTACAACGTCCTCGAGAATAGGAGCCATTACTTCCCTCGCAATCTTCGGAGAGAACACCCTCCTGACTCGCTTGGGAGTTTCATATTTTTTCTTCACTCTTTTACCTGAATAGTCTGTTATTTTGCTGATTATTCGTGGCTTCAGCAATGTTCCTCCATTGGCAATTGAACAGAAAGCTGTTACCATCTGAATCGGAGTAACTGCAGTCTCATACCCAAAGGAAACTGAAATTTCTGAATCAACCGACCAGAGATTAAGAGGCCTTACAATGCCCCTGACTTCACCGGGTAATTGGATTCCAGTTTTTTCACCAAAAGCAAAATCCTTCAAATATCTATGCAGTCTCTGCTTCTTTATCCTCTGTCCTAATTGTGCCATTCCAATATTGCTAGAATGAACTACGATATCAGATACGCTTAAATCTCCATATGAATGAGAATCTCTAACGACCCTTCTTCCACCATTTACCTTATAAGCACCGTTATAACAGAAAAAAGTCTCATCCTCTTTCACCAGACCATTATCCAGCGCACCACTTACAATTAATGGTTTAATCAATGAACCTGGTTCAAAACAATCCGTAATTGCCCTGTTACGTCTCTGCTCCAGATTGGAATCTCTAACCAAATTTGGATTAAACGTCGGGTAATTAGCCATTGCTAATACCTCTCCTGTAGAAGGATCCATTGCTATCGCAATCGCCGAATTCGGATTCCACTTTGAACATGCTTTCTCAAGCTCTTCCTCTACTATAGACTGGATTTTACAATCAATAGTCAAAAAGACACTGTCACCATATATTGCTGAAACCGTCTCTCCTTTTACAGTAGAAAATTGATGTTGACGACCATCTTTTTCTACTACCTTGGAACCGTTACTTCCCGAAATAACTTGATTGAGTGAGCTCTCAATTCCTCCTAAACCGTTTTGATCGATATCAGTAAAACCCAAGACCTGAGAACACAATTTCTCATATGGATAAACCCTTTTGTACTCTTGCCTAAAGCTAATGCCTTTAAGATGTGCCTGCCTTAATGCTTCTTCTTGTTCATCCGTTATTCTTCTTTTTATCCAGACAAATCTCTTTTTTTTGTTCAACAGCGTTAAAACCTGTGCATTGTTTAAACCCAACACATCAGACAGAATCTTTGACGTCTTCTTTTTTTCTGTAATGAATAAAGGATCCGCACAGACGGAACCTACCTGAATTGATTCTGCCAGTTTAGATCCTTTTCTATCAAAAATGAGCCCCCTTCTTGTTGGAATAGCCTGTTTTTTGCATTGTTGTGAGAATGCTAGATCACAATATTTCTTATGATCAATGATCTGTATACGAACCAGTTGATACAGAAGGGCACAAAAAATCACGAAAATACAGAAGCACAAAATGTTTGCCCTGATTTTATAACCTTTTGGAATTATTTTTGATTTTAGCATTCTTTTATTTTACAACTTACTAGTTTGAAAGTAGAAAAACCTAAGCTTCTATTTTGTTTCCCAGCTCTTTTTCAAAATTTTTATGAGATTTTTTTGCAACTGCAATATCCTCATCTTCCTGAACGCTCAGGTCAAGTTTCATGTCTTTTACCCTCATAGATATCTTGTCCGGTTTTCTCAACTTGACTGATACGAATTTTAGCTTTTTACTCTCCTCCGATAACCCAACCAGTTCATTTTCCATTCTCGTAATATCGTAGCCTATCTGTATTTTTCTTGAACCTTCCGTCATCGTAAAGATTGCCATAATTAAAAAAATGACAAGAATGCAACCGTATCGGCTAACTTTCATAAATATGTCCTTTCTGCTGCTCGAAGTTTAGCACTCCTGGATCTAACGTTCTCTCTGATCTCCGAATCACAAGAAATTAGAGGTTTTTTTGTTAGAATCTCCAGGAGAGCCGCATTTTTCCCCTCACGGAAAGCTCTCTTGACCAAACGATCCTCAAGAGAATGAAATGACATTACTACAATCCTTGAACCACCAGCCAGAAATCCGCATGCATCATTTAAGAATTGTTCCAGGCTTTTTAACTCATCATTTACAGCTATTCGTAATGCCTGAAATATGCGAGTTGCGGGATGAATTTTTCTTTTCTTTGAATACTTGCCTGGTACATACAGTGCTTTTTCAGCGATTTTTGCCAATTGTGTCGTTGTTTTTATAGATACTCCCCTTTTCTGCTCATGCACGATTGCCCTGGCAACACGTCTGGATTTTCTCTCCTCACCGTATTCATAGAAGACATCTGCCATTTCTCTTTCAGAAAGCCTTTTTAGCAAATCTTCAGCAGTCACACCCTCTGTTCTATCCATTCTCATATCTAAAGGCCCTTCTTTGTTAAAACTAAATCCACGATCCAGAGAATCCAATTGCAACGAAGAAACTCCGAGGTCAAGCAGAATACCATTGACCTTACTAATTTTTAACTTTTCAAGTACACAACCTAAATTTACGAAGTCAGCTTGATACAATTTGTAACTATCACTTATTTTTGATAGAAACCTGCTTGCTATCTTCAGTATCTCAGCATCCTTATCTATTCCAATAAGAAGCCCATCTGGCTGTATCTTCTTTAATATTTCACAACTATGTCCTGCAGCACCTATTGTTGCATCAACTATGATGTCTCCCTTACTCGGATTAATGAAACTTATAACCTCATCAAGCATAACTGGTCTATGCGGTGAGAGGTCATCATCAGGAGAATTCATTTATTAAAGTTTTTTTCATTATCTAAGTTGTACAAAACTATTTTATCCTGTTATAGACTTGGGACAGATCCCAAACGAAAGAGATCTTCCGCGTCATTTTCAAAATTCTCACTGTTACCTGCTTCAACTTCATCCCAGGATTGTTTGTCCCATATTTCTATCCTGTCCATTACCCCGACAATAATAACGTCCTTTTTAAGATCGGCATAGTCTATGTGCTTTGGGTCTATACTAATTCTACCCTGTTTGTCACAGTCAACTTTTTTTGAATTTGAAAAGAAATGGCGCTGGAAATTCCGCGCTTTTCTATTTGTAGACGCTTGTTCGTTGTATTTTTCTGAAATTGCTTTGAAATGAAGGGGCGTGTAAAGCGCAAGGCATTTATCCAAGCCCGGTGTTACAAAAAACCCATTACCCTCTGTATCTTCATCCATACATTTTCGTATCGATGAAGGTATGGCTAATCGATTTTTTTCGTCAATAGTATGTAGATGTTTTCCTGTAAATATGGCCATTTTTCAATTCCCCACTCTTACCCACCTGTCACCATTTAGGTGGAAAATACACCATTTCTCGCCTTTGTCAAGTTTTTTTTTAATATTCTTTTTTCGTTTATCTTCAGAATCTCCCACACCTTACAACATTTAATGTTTGTTTGAAAAAAATGACAACATATTGTATAACAAGAATTAATAAATTTTTTGTTCTTGAAGGCCATTTTTAAGTGAGAAAATGTATGAATATGGATCCCTACAAAATCAGCAACTATGATTATGATCTTCCAAAGCATCTCATTGCTCAATATCCAACGGCAAAAAGAGATGAATCACGCCTACTCGTGCTTCATAAGGAAAGCTCTAAAATTGAGCACAGAAAATTTTATGAAATCATTGAATATTTAAATTGTGGAGATGTTTTAGTTCTGAATGACACAAAAGTGTCTCCTGCGAGGATAATAGGTACCAGAACAACTGGCGGCAGAGTGGAAGGTCTTATAATAAAGGAGATTGAGGAAAACAGATGGGAAGTACTGTTACAATCAAATCACAGGCTAAAGGAAAATGAACTCATTACTTTTGATAATAGTGTAAAAGGAAAGATCTTATACCGAAATGACACTGGGAGTTGGATTATTACAGTTGAAGACAAGAAACAGTTTACAGAAATGCTTGAGAAATCCGGACGTATGCCACTTCCGCCATATATAAAGAGAACCTCAGATAACAAATCACAAGAAATACACGATGACGAACGTTACCAAACAATTTATGCAAAAAAAATGGGAGCAATTGCTGCTCCCACCGCTGGTCTGCACTTTACAACAAGTCTTCTGCAAGAAATATCTTGCAAAGGAATTAAGATAGTTTACATAACTTTACACGTTGGCTTAGGAACATTCAAACCCATACATAAAGAAGATTTTAGACAACATAACATACACAAAGAGTTTTATAATATTCCTGAAGAAGCTGTCGATACGATAAATAAAGCAAAATCACTTGGGAAGAAAATTTTTGCCACTGGAACATCAACATGTAGAGTCCTGGAAACAATAGCTAATGATTATAAAACAGAAAAAAGTTCAGGGTGGACCAATTTGTTTATATATCCACCATACAAGTTTAAACTCACGGACTCATTAATAACAAACTTCCACTTGCAGAGATCAACGCTAATTCTACTTGCATCTGCTTTTGCAGGGCGGGAAAATATCGCGTCTTCTTACGAAGAAGCTATAAGCCTTAACTACAGATTTTATAGCTATGGAGACTGCATGTTAATACTGTAGCCTCCAACGCGCTTATATTGTTCCCAAAAGTAAATTCAGTAGAAATTTCTCAAAAAGAGGCGGGCATTTACTTATTCTATTTATCTATTTCTACGGGCAGAACCATGTTTTGCATTGAAAGCTGTACAAACGCCTCTACATCTATATCGTCTCGATCGTGCGCAGGATTTTTAAGTCTATCCGCATCCCTCTCGACAAACTCTGTACTTTGCGATTTATAGCGTTCCTTTAACGCGTCACACTTCGGACAATCTGGCGATGTGTAAATATACTTCACAATACCTCCTAGAATTCTAAAAGATTCTTTCTAATGCTTACCTTCTCTTCGCTGCTGGTTTCTTCTTAGCTGCTACCTTTTTCTTAGCTGCCGGTTTCTTTTTAGCCGCTACCTTTTTCTTCGCTGCCGGTTTCTTTTTAGCCGCTACCTTTTTCTTCGCTGCCGGTTTCTTTTTAGCCGCTACTTTTTTCTTCGCTGCCGGTTTCTTTTTAGCCGCTACTTTTTTCTTCGCTGCCGGTTTCTTTTTAGCTACTACCTTTTTCTTTGCTG
>Ga0257116_1001442_pt1 | contig 15216 bp, 9 predicted proteins | sample SI112_120mmetaG_FD_190150 | JGI IMG/M metagenome (GOLD analysis project Ga0257116, IMG submission 190150) | Marine microbial communities from Saanich Inlet, British Columbia, Canada - SI112_120m | ecosystem: Environmental > Aquatic > Marine > Inlet | place: Canada: British Columbia | collected...
AATATCAACAGACATGCTTAACGCTGCATAATACATTGTTTCCGATATTTCTCTATTCAATTTTGACGCCTGTAAGCTATCAAAAGCAATTCTCAATTTCATAAATGTATCTGCGAGACCTTGTATTCCAATTCCAATAGGTCTGTGTCGCATATTTGAATTTCTAGCTTCGGGAACCGGATAAAAATTTTTATCGATAATCTTATTTAGATTATGCGTAACGACTCTCGTAGTTTCGTAAAGTTCTCTATGATCAAAAATCATATTACCATGTTCATCTTCTCTAACGAATGAAGGCAAACATATAGATGCAAGATTACACACTGCGATTTCATCAGGTGAAGAATATTCTATTATTTCGGCGCAGAGATTGGATGATTTAATAACGCCACAATGCCTTTGATTAGATTTTGCATTACAATTATCTTTATAACACATATAAGGAGTCCCGGTCTCCATTTGTGAAGTCATAATCTGACTAAATAAATCTTGTGCTGCCATAGTATGTGAAGCTAATCCTTCGCGCTCGTACTTTGTGTAGAGCGCTTCAAACTCTTTGCCTGTTGTATCCTGGAGTCCCTTACATTTGTGCGGACAGAATAGACTCCATCTTTCGTTTTCGCGTACTCGTTTCATAAATAGATCGGGTACCCATAATGCATAGAAAAGATCTCGGATACGCATTGATTCATCACCGGTGTTCTTTTTAAGTTCTAGGAAATCTCTAATATCAGCATGCCAAGGTTCCAAGTATATTGCGAATGCACCCTTTCTTTTGCCTCCTCCTTGATCTACATATCTAGCGGTTGCTTCGTAAACCTTTAGCATAGGAACTAAACCATTAGAAATACCATTTGTTCCTCGAATTTCTGTATCTCGTGCGCGAATCTTGTGCATAGAAATACCTATACCACCGGCACATTTTGAAATGTCTGCACAATCTGAAAGCGTCCTGTAAATACCTTTTATAGAATCTTCCTTCATATCTAGAAGGAAACAAGAACTCATTTGTGGTACCGGTGTTCCTGCATTAAATAGTGTAGGAGACGCATGAATAAATTGTTTTTTTGCCATTAGTCTATAGCTTTTTATGATATCCTGTAAAGCTTGATCTTGAGCTACTGTTGATTCATTTGTAAAGTGAATACCAACAGCGGTTCTCATAAACAAATCTTGCGGTCGTTCTACGACAATACGTTCACCGTCGACTATCATTCTTAATAGATAAGATCTTTCGAGCGTTGCTACACCAAAACAATCAAATGTAAAATCATAGAGATAGTTTCCTATTTCTCGATCCAATTCTTTGGCATATTTTTGAACGAATTTGTAATAATCCTGTGCTACAAGGGGTGCTGATTCTTGTGTTTCTTTATGTCGATACATGTAAAACATACGAGTAATATTGCTAAATGAATACAGTGTAGTTATTGGTGCAGTGAAATGATTAAGAGTATCTTGTGTTTGTTTGTGAAGTGAACTTATTCCTATTCTTCCAGCTAAAAGTCCATAATCTGGATGAGTTGTATTTAGATAAACAGTTGTTTCTTGGGAAAGCTTATAGATTTCTTGACATGTGTTCGTTTCTTTTAGAGTATCTTGTACTTTTTCAACAACATTATGTACATTAACATAATTCATATCTAATCCATTGCATAAACTTGTTATTTTTTTCAACAGTCTAGTTTTGTCGAATGGCGTACTCGTATTCGATAAAGTATCTATTACAACAGAATCAACTTTCATCTTTAACATAATTCGTATTAACAATCTTTTTTGCAACAAGAGAAAATATTTTTGGAGAGAATTTAAAAACAAATTATAGTTATACAAAGAAATACACTTGTTAATTTATCGAATATAAGAGTAGGAAGAAAAAATGTCATTTACGGAAATAACATCAGAGACAGAAAAACAATTAAACGATGAATTTTTTAAGCAACATGCTATTTTTAGTACTTCTTGTAGAAATAAACAAGAAAAACAAGAAAAACAAATATGTTTTGGAATTCTCACTAAAGAATTCGAATTATTAACAGTGGAAAATAATGAATCAGATACAACTTCATGGGATATGACAAAACTCATTATAAAAACACATTTATTGAATATACGAAAAGAAGTACTAAATAAATGTGAGTCAAATATCATAGTGACTACAAAAAGCGGAATTGTAATTTCAAATAGTGAATCTATATTACCAGGAATCAAATATAATGTATATTTTACGGAAGAAAATGACGAAAATGTGCGATCTAAAATAATAGAATACCAAAAAAAAGTGACCCGTTTTAAGATGAAATCTGAAGATTTAGAAGATACAAGAGAAGAAGATGAATATGATCTCGAAGTCTCCAGAGAAGAAGATGAATATGATCTCGAAGTCTCCAGAGAAGAGGAAAATAATAATATTGATGAAGAAGAAGAAGACGAAAGTTTTATCCACGATAGTGAGGAGGAGGAAGAAGAGGAAGAGGAAGAAGAAGAGGAAGAAGAGGAGGATATTTATGAAATTGAAGATTTTGATAATGAAGAAGAAGAAAAAGATGTCGACTCAAAGAAAAGAAAGATCAAAGAGGTTTTAACTGAAATTAAAACCGAAAGTTTAACTGAAATTAAAACCGAAAGTTTAGATGATAATTCATCTAAACATAAAGAAAAGTCTATGGAAAACAAAAATAAGAAAACTCATCAGAAATTAAAAAAGAAGAAAACTGAAATTTAAAAATAGGAAACAAAAAATATTTTTCGTTTCAAAAATCTACATTCTAAAAATTAATCATTGCCATCATTAAAATTAATACTTAATAACAAAGATTACTATCACCACAAACAAAAATTCAAAATGAGCAAACAAATCGAGAAAAAGATCGATCGATGTTCCAAGAAATACAAATTACTTGTAGATGCGATTAAAAAAGTGCATGATGCAGTTCAAGAAATCGAAATGCCAGACGACAATGTTGTATCAGACGACAATGTTGTATCACATGACATTGTTCTTAAATCTGTAAGTAAATCGCCTTTAAAGACTAAAGCTAAAACGGAGAAGAATGGTATCTCTAAAAAAGTTTCTACTGCTACCAAGAAGAAAGAAAGTAATAAAAAGCCAGCTGAAAAAAAAGAACCCGTTGTCAAGAAAAAGGCAACCACAAAAAAAGTAGCTGCCGAAAAGTAATTGTTGTTGTATACTAAAACATAGAATTGTAATTATCTTGTTCTTGTGGTTTGCGTTTTTCTATTTCTACAAATGCGTATCTAGGGTTATAAAATGAAAATTTTGTACGATTTTGCATAGATTCTTTTGTCATTTCATCTACTTGTTTTTCCGATAAATTTTCAAATACTGTTTTTTTCTTTGGTTTTCTTTTCGCTTGTGGAGGTTTTTTTGGAACCATTCGCTTCCGTCGTTCAATTTGCCTCGTTTCATCTTTAATAGACAGAACAAGTACAATACATGCATCTTTATCCTTAATCTTGTAACTTCGTAATAATATTCCAATTAATGAGTTAACATTTGATCTCATGTCTTCAAATAATGATACAGGATCTCCCCAAACGGTAACATCAAGCGCGTCTCTCATACACGAATCTATTTGAGTTAATCCGGGTAGATTTTTAGATGTTTCATCTTCCATAAGTTTTTTTAAAACATAAATCACTTCCCTCGGTGATATAGGAGATAAGATCGGTCCGGGCCATCTTTCTTCGAGAGTATGAGTGTTTCTTAAAACGAAACACCCAAAAACATCATTTTCTTGTGGTCTCAGTAGATCATCCAAATTCGATCCGTAGTTACTCCAGCATTGACTATTCTTATTATCGGGATACAAATTACACAGTCCATTGTTAGTATCATTATCATTCTTTGAACGTTCGTTTATGTATTTACATGTACTATTATCATTATCATTCTTTGATGTTTTTTTCTCTAAATTTTCCTCAATCTCAATGTTTATTTCTTCTGTCGTTTGAAAACTCTTTTCCTTACGTTTACACGCCCTTTGTTTAAATTTATTAGCTACTGCCTTTGGATTTTTCGATTTTTTATAACCTTTCCATTCATGATCTTCAATGAGCAAATCTTCGTAAGGCTCCATTTTGTTTTTTTTCTCTGTGTGTGTGTGTGTGTATTAATATTTTTAATTTTCTTCTCTTACAAATACGTTCGCAAAAAAAAAAGAAAATGGGAGCTAAAACGTTTTTTCTTATTGCCTTTGTGGTAATCTTGTCATTTTATGAAGCAGGAGTATGGTATTGTAGGAGTACCGTTTCTGACAAAAATAATCCACATAAACCAAATTTAGGATGCCCAGGTGGAAAAGGAACAATATTCGATATATTCGAAGTAACTGCGTTTAAAATGAACTTTATACTATTTGTTATTATACTATGTGCACTAGCATATGCTATTACAAGATTTAAAAGAGGTGCAAAGGCTTTTGGTTATGTTTTTTGTTAGAATACAATATATTTTTTTTAGTATTATATCTGTATCGCTCTATGATTTCTTTTTGTCATAAGAAGAGGAGGAGGAGAAGGAGGAGGAGTTACTGTATATTCATTCATAGGTTCCTCTTCTTCACCTTCCTCATCATCATCCTCCTCATTAGAATTGATAGTATTTATCATTCTAGTGTGAGAACGAGGAGGAGGAGGAGGAGGTTCTATTTGATTGTTATTATACAATCTATTTTGAACTTCTGTAAAATTACTTAGCGATGGAACATCCATAACGGGAATATCGGTAAATCTCATTCCTGGTCGCTTAAGAGAGAAATCCTTTTCATCGTAATCAATATCATTTGGATTTGTTATGGAGAAAACACTCTTACCTTTATTCTTCTTTCTGTCTGCAATTATTGTCTCCTGAGGATAACTTCCGGCCTTTCGCAAGTTAGTAGGACAGTATTTATGTACATGATGCATAACTCTATCATCCAAATAACGCGGGGTGGAAGCATGTGCATATTCTTTGGGTTTTCCGACATGAATACAGTGTTTTAAAAATGTGGTGAATTCTATATCTTTGAGAACGTACGTAGATGATCCTTGTTCTTTTATCTTAATTTTCGCCTTTTTGAACTGTTCAGTATAATGAGTCAATTCCATATCTTCACCAGATGTCATAAATTTTGCAATATTACACAAATGAGTCGAAGCGGTTGTATCTCCGATCGTTATAATGCGATCAGGTCTTTTTTCTACTTCCATAGTTTCTAATAGATATGGGTATCCCTCCACCTGAACACCTAGAAGTATTTTTCTCTTTCCCCCGTAGCTTGTATCTCTTGTTTGAGCATGCCATGTTTCTCTTATAACCTGTTTTATGATGGATAAAGGATCCATTTTTTTTAACGCTGCCTTTGCAACAGCAACACCTTTATTTGCGTGACCTTGTCCATTAATATTAATAAACATGTCTATATACTCTTCATGTTCACTACCTTCTCTCTTAATTTTAATTTGTCTACCGTTTAGTTGACCTAGAGTTCTTTTAATTGCATCATGACTGCACGTTGCTAGACCTTGTGATCCTTGGGTCGTTTGCAATGTCGACATTAAATTTTTGATGTGAACTGATAAATCGGTTGTTCTGAAAAAGTAGTATAATTCATTTTGTTCAACTTCTTCACCGTTGTCATCGCTGATTGTAGGAACGTGAAATTTCTTGTCCCTAAGAGATTCTTCTGTTCTTTCCACAGATTCAGTAAGTATGCTAAATATAGCTTGTTGAACAGGATCAAGATATTGAGAAGCTAAAAGAGAGAAAACAAACCAGGTTATATCCTCTGTAGCAACCAAGTAACCTTCTGTAGCCTTTAGAGCATTGAAATTTATTTCTTGGGCATTAGATCCTGTCACACGATCACATCCAGGGCTGTGATTTGCTGCTTCGACAGCATAACGAATAACTTCTTCTCTCAATACGGAAAAGAAACGTCCGAATATACGCTGACTGCTCGCTTCTTTTCCGCATCCTAATTCGTGCAGTTTATCAATCAACAAATTGAGATAAATTGCCGGAATTGTCATATCTATATCTTGAATAGCTCCTATAGTCATTGCGATCGACGTTTTTGCATGATGTACATGTTGATATCGTTCTTGTAACTCATATCTTTGTTTGTACTTTTTACTAGATTCCGTTGTAGATGTGTATGTGATATGTCTAGCCTTAACGTTATCAGCTCTTGCAAGCTCTAAATAAGGAATTATAAAGAATCTATCCGCCATTGATTCAGATGATCCAGCTGATCCTTCGTTTACATTCTGAATCATGGTAAATGCTGTTTTTAGCTTGGTTGTCTTAACTTGGGGTATTCCATTTTCGTAAGTAGTTTCGTAAAGATCTCCTACTCCGTCAGCTAAAAGTGTTTTAAGGAATTGCAAAGCATCAGAGGTTCCAGATTCCTTTTTTGCGGTTCTTGCTCCCATACCAACACTCTGTGCTTCGTGGAACATGAGACAACATCCAGTGAGATCACCGCTTAATCTGCTGAATACTTGAGTAGTAAAATGACCAATCATACGACATGAACCCGGTACTGCTTTCCTATAGGTATGATTCAAAATATAACTCTTTCCGATACCAGGATCTCCATTGAGTATAATATTGAATCTTTGAGAAGAAGGTTTTAAATTGAGAGCTGATCGCACACTAAGATCAGCTGCGTATCCTATTGGATGTTGCCAAATTACACCTGCGTTTTCCATATCATTAAATCGATGAATTACACGATTGCAAAAATAACTCAAAGTAGGATCAAACCCCCAATAATCTGTATCGTAATTTAAATAAGTTGGAACATCATCAAAACTGTCTTTCCACTGTTCTAGTTCCCATGTAACAATATCGCTTATTGTTACAGGAGTCATCGGATTGAAGACGTTCCAAATTATATTAAACCACGGCATAGCTTTTTCCAACATAAACTTCTCTTTCATATTACAAAAATGTTGAAAGGTAGATCTATTAAATTTTTCCATTGATAGTTCAAATTTTAACTGTTCTATAGTAGAACTCGCCAATTGAATAGAAGTTTCGTAAGACTTTATAATATTACCAGTAGCCGTAACCTCTATTCTAACTCCTTCGTTAGGGCTGTATTCGGCACCAAGATGTCTACATTTTGTATCTAGATCATAATTTTGGATAGTATCCTCAGTGAGTCCATAGCATTTTTGAACAGATTTATTAAGTCCGCTTGTTACGTTTACTGTAGGTAATTTAATATCAGGAGTAAGTAAACAATCTACTATTTTCGGCATAATATTCGAACTGTTAATATGCCACACCAGATCACTTATCGGAAAGATACTTATTTCATTATCAATGTGATAATTATTAATATCACATTGTGCTCTACACAAGAGTTGATTTTCTGAATCCTTAAAGAATTTCATATTATTTTCCAATGTAAATACTTTTGTTACTTCATATTCCGAATTTTCAAGATTGTTATTATTTATGTGATGATGAGACAACAAATGTCCCATTATAGTACATATCTCATAGAATAAATTAAATGTAAGATCTTTCAGTGCAACAGGAAAAACTTCTAAATCATTCTTTTTTTTCTTTTTTTCTTTTTTATTATCAACACTATGTAGAGCATATTCGTCGATTGCATTAAAATTCAATAAATGAGTTACAATTTCCTCTATTTTAGTCTTATAATCCATTTTATAGACAAGTAAAATTCTCCACCCCCAGATTTTTTTGGAATCATATTCGTGACTATCAAACGTTGTATGTTCAAAATCTTCATTATCATCGTCTAAAATAAGTGAATCTTCGAAAAGATTCATGTTATTAAAAGAATTCGGCAAAGAAATATTATTTTGTTCTTTTTCATGATGAAGTCGTTCCAAGAATAACCAAGAAGATAATTTCCTTTTTTTTAGTTCTATATGGATATAAATTAGTAAATCTTGAACGTAGCCCAAAATTTTGGCAAATTGTTCGTTTTTTCTCATATACTTATTCACAAGAAATGAACCACCGGGAATAAATTTTAAAGGGATACTCACTGTTAGAGCATCTAGAGATCCATCAATTTCATCGTCTTCATTATGTTGAAATCCACCAGTTATGTCCCTTATATTTTTAATGGGATGATCTTTTGCAGTAAAATGAGGTATTTTTGGTGTTCCTAATATGGCAGTCATATTCGATAAAATTTCAGGTTATGAATTTTAGGTTATGAATTTCAAACTTTATAAATATTAAAATTCGGTGTAAAAAGTATCTCGTTTCGTAATGAAATAAATATTTATTGTTATACATACGAGACAATTAATTAAAGTCATTAAAATAATTAAACAAATCACTATCACACAAAATATTTTACAATTTTTATACAATATGGAAACTGACCAAAGGAAAATATCGAATATTTCATATGAAACGATTGATTGGACTGGTATTGATTCGAGAGATCTGAAACAATATCTTGGATGTAATTTATTACTAAATTACAAAACTCTTTTCGAATTATTATTAAGTCCATCTAAATTCGAAAAGGTACTCAATAAAAATGAATTTAAAGAAAATGAAAATAGAGAGATACATTTAAATGTATCTCTGGAAGCATATTTAATGTTAGAAATATGCTTCGTTATTAAAAAATTATTTGAAACCATATCACCTTCAACTAAACTTTCATCAATTAAAAAATATGATCCTTTATTATTTGGATTTAAAAATCCAGATATTATTAATAAATTAAATGTGAATAACACTACTACCGCTCCATCGAAATTTAGTTCGATATTAAATGCTATACCATCTGAGATTGGAAATTTACCCAGACATTATATCCCATTAAGATATATTGATTTTATTGTACACGTGTTTTTAAATATTTTTTCGACACAGCTCGGGCTTGAATCTCATGTTGTATTGCACCAAAAAGAAGTATTTAAAAAGAAATTGATAGAATTAAAAATACTTGACAGTAAAACTATCGAATCTGTTATGGAAAATTATAATCAGATATTACAATCTAGTGATGAATTCGAAGAAGAAAGACGTAAAAAACTTGCTCCGTTTGAAAATTTAGGCGGATGTGCATCAGACAAAAAACCAAATGCAAATTTTTCAATGCCTATACATAATCCCCAAGGACAACCTGTTGTTATTAACAACAATAACAACAATAACAACAACATTGACAGAAACGATATTAATGATGATAATAAAATGCAACTTGGATCATTTTCTGGAGTTAAAAATATTGCCCCGTTAAATAATTTTAGGAGAACAGTAGAATCACAAAATCAATTAAAGCAGATTATAGATTATTTAACGTTAATAGAATCAAGTACAGAAAGTGTTCTTTCAAATCTTGATCCAGATAAGTATAAATACATGAAACATGATTTAATGTTTCAATTAATATATTGTATTTCTCATAACTTTAACGAATGGGTAGAAGATATGTCAAGAGGAGGAAATTATTTATTACTAGCTCAAATATGGGCGTTATTTAGGGTATTACAAAAAAATCCTACTTTCGAAGAAATAGATACACCTATTTTAGACAAAATACGAGAATCATATGAGAATGACGTAGTATGTGACACTTTTATGTCTATGATAAATCAATTTAACAATTATTGCGAAATAGCAGTAGAAGGCTGGCAAAAAAAAGAGATGATGATGAATAGTTTCCCGTTTAGATATACGTTTCCAATTGAATCTAAAGAAGCGTTTATAAACGAATTGGATAATAACACATTTTATATTATTGCTTGTTTTAGAGCTTTTAAAAGGGCTATAAAGTCCGAAAAGGAGAAAAATTCAATGATAGACTTTGGATTGTAATTTTTATATAATCTATTAACAAAACATATTTTATTGCTTTTAAGCGTTTCTTTTATCGTTTTTATTAAAAACAAATCGAAAATCTAACAACAACAATAACAAATATCAAACATCATGACAACAAGAAGAAATATCGAAATGCTTGATGTACATCTGCGAGAAGAATACATTACGACAGATGAACAGTTGTACCAAGAAGAAATATCAACTGAACGTACGATTACTCTTAGCTATCACGCAATGGAAAGAATGAAAAGTAGAAAAATCTCCATGGAAAATATTATTCACACTTTAAATAACTTTTCTTGGAGAAACAGATCTGGGAGTCATATGGAGGAAACTATGACGTATTTCTACGTATACGGTATACACTATCCTAATAAACAAGCTTTATTAATAATTACGGGAGAAACGATAAATAGTATTAAAGTTATTTCTGTTTTTAGACGTGATTATAGTACGGACAAGTATTTAGAAAATGGAATGTGGCACAAGAGACAAGAAAACCGCCCCAGAAGAGCCACACGTTTTTAATTGTAAAATAAAAGAAAAGAGTGAAATAAGTTTACTAGTACAAAGACCACGATAAAATACCGTTTTGGTCGATTTTGACATCTTTAACTTTTTTATTCATAAAATCGCGCAAAGAATAATTTTCATTAGTATCCTTCCAATGCACATGATTAGAAATATCTATAGAAAATCTTCCATCTTTATAATGAATTCCGTATTTACATGGAATAAGAGGAGTATTATTGATAGCTATGGCTCTTTTGTTTGATCTCTTACGTTTGTTATTAGTATTATTGTTATTGTTATTACGTTGAATACGTTCATGTATTTGTAAAGTTTCGTGTGTATTTCTCTTTTTACACGTTTCATTAAATTTCGGACATTGCACCGAGTTTCTTAGATGTTTTTGAGAACCACACTCCTTGCACACTTTTATATCCTTTTTACGACCTCCTTTAAACCTTTGTCGCTTTGAAGAACGAAGTTTATTATCATCGTTATCACTATCACTACTATTATCTGTCTTGTCATTATCACTTTCGAGTTCTTCTTCCTCTTCTTCATCACTAGTAAGATCTGTTTTATCATCTTCGCTATCACTATCATTGATATCACGTTTTTGTGACAAATCAATAACAGTAGCAATTAGTTTTGTTTTAGTGTCCATAAACTCAAAAGCTGGTTCATCTAAATCTTCGAATTCCTTTCCTTGTTGGTCATGTTCTTTCTTTGTGAATTTACTAATTTCTTTCCACTCTCCGTCTTTCCAATCTTCAATCTTTTTAGAAGATACTATATCCGCACGCACAATGAGGTTAGTAATTTCTAATTCTTGATGATTTTCTTCATCATCAAAAAACGGATAAAATTGCGGAGGAATGTTTGCTTCTTTTAGTTTATGTTCGCGCATATGAAACCCTTTAGGACTAAATACAATTCTCAATAGGGAGAAGTCACCACAATCCTTTACCACTAACGGAACATAATGTTCTATTTCGGTGCTTTCGTCAGATATCCATGGACAAAGTTTGTGGGTTTTATCGTGGAATTTTGTAATGAATACTTCACATTCTTGTCTCGTATCCAATGTTTTTAATACGAAAAATTCTAGTCCCGATGTAGGATCTCTTCCGTTTCTTATAGGGGCAATAATATGATAACAACAAGATTCTTTAGAACTTAATTTGAAATTCTTCTTTAATTCATCTGTAAGAAACGTATCGTCTTCGTCTACAACTATAATATCATTCTGGACTTCATCATCGGGATGGAAGAAATTTTCTATAATATCACCGAAATTTAGATCTCTAGCAATTTTAGGGAAATAGTAAATCGCTAACACTTCGTTCTCTTGTTTATAATCAGTAAGTCTTACCATTATAAAATCGTTGATATATTCGACGCTATGAATCCACTTCCCACTAAACACATTAAATTCATCTCCGTCCTGTTTTGATAGATCCAGACGTAGATATTCGCGTGTTCCTCTATTATTCCAAATAAGAATATGATCGTGTTGATTAGAATATGGCTGTACAGCAACCAAACCATCTCCAAGAGGAAAATATCTAGAAAATACATTACTCTCTATAGCTTCTATATTGGTATGGAAAGATTTACTCATAGCATCATATCCCTCTGCACTATCTTTCACGTTGTCAAAGAACATTTTTTCTACACCCACATTCATGTTTATTTTCTTCATATTAAAGGTAACACTCCCAAGTTGAATTTTACTGTGGCCATCCTGGAAGTTTAACCAAGAAATATAACCATCTGAACGAGGTACGTTTCCACTAGCATCTATATACAAGAGCGTAATATCATCGTCACTAAATCCAAAAAGAGTAGGAATATACTCTTTATATTTATTAGCCGGCATCTCCTGAGATCTATACTCTTCCAAGATATTTTCCTTGTGTTTATGTTTGTAAAATCGAACGGTTTCATTATCATACGTAAATATATGTCCATTATCAGATACGACCACAGGATGTTCAAACTCATCAAGATATTCAATATTAATTGTATCGGAACTCCATACATGATTAACTAACGATACGTGGAATAAAACATATTTTTGTACCTTATTTCGCAATACGTTATCTGTATCTATAATTTCAAATACTATCAAACCTTTATTTACGCGATATACTTGAGCAATTTCTCCTTGCTCGCAAACAGACTCCTTTTTCCCAGGAGCTCTTATTTTGAAACGTTTTTGTTGTACAACAATATCCATCTCAAAAATAAAATCGACCAACATAAATTCTCTCCCATTTTCTAGTATAACAATACCGGTAGCACCCTTATCCAAGTCGTGATCATCATTAAGTTTAAAATAACTTATAGTTACAATGGAATTGTCTATCTTTTGTTGTAAAGGAATCGCAGAGAGTTCATTACTCAGTGGAACCACTTTAAATACATCTTCTTCGTTCACTTCTATCTTGAACAATTTAACGATACTCTTTGATTCTACAAATCTGCATAAGAACCAAGGTTTCTCAGTACTCAAAATAACGTTTCGTTCTCTATCAAACCCCTTTTCCACAGAAAAAGGTTTTACCGTGATCGATGAAGCCATTCTATTTTATAAGGAATTCATATTTTATTGCTTATAGAACAAAAAGTTTGAAACCAATAAAATAATATTATTTTAGCCGAAAATATTTTCGGCTAAAACAAAACTGATACAATGGCAAGCAAAAAGAGAAAGTTGCAAGATATAGATTCTTCGGTAGTAGTAGTAGTAGTAGATCGAGAATCTATTTTAGAATCAATCGTATACAAATCAGAATGTATTATTCGTCGTTTGCAAAAAGCATTATATGATACAACTTATGATTTTCATAAAGAAAGAACACTCGAAAATCAAACAAGTTTATTTCTATCTGATTGTAATAACAACGAGAGTGATTATAGAAATATATTATTCGAACAATATTCGAATAATTCTTTAACCTTGACACAAAATGAATTAACTGTAAAACATGAAATCGACGATAAAAACATAAAACGAAATAAAAAAATAATGAGTAAATCTATGAAGAACTTTAAATCAGATATATTGTTTGTTATTATGAAATTTTTATATCATGATAAAATAGAAACATTAAAACTAGTATGCCAACTTTGGTATCATACAATCAAACACTATGACAGATTGTATCTCAATATTCAATACGTAAGTTCGTGTGATCTTAAAGCGGAATACATGAAAGATGTAAATATTCTTACAATTGATAATGACAATGAAGATACACGTATTATTCTTAAATTGTTAAAGATTCCTAAAAAGACATTTACATTGTTATCTTTTAAATATAAAGATAACAATGTTGATGACGAATGTATTTATATAATTACACAAAATCATATATTGATACAATTAGTATCTTATCATACTATAGAATTATTAGAAATTACAATTCCATGTATTGATAGTACAACTTCTGAATTATTACTTAAACTCCAATCAAAAGTAACACGTCTCTGTGTTTTTATATCTCGTTTTAATACAATGTTAGACAAGATAGATTTTGAACAATTCGCAAATAGTATATTTTACGTGAAACTCGATGTTTCCATAAATGGAACATATAAGAAAAAATACGGAATATTTAACGGAAAGACGATTATTATAAAAAAAGGTAGTATAAATTTTCCGATAGATAAAACTGTTGTAGATCCATCGAAAAGCAATAGAAGATTTGTGGATATGAATAATACTAAAAAGAGAAAAGCAATAGAAGATGCGAAAATAACATTTCCAAAACAATTCGTGTGGTAAACCTTAATAAAATATATTTTTTATTAAGGTCCTTTTCTTGTAAAGATATCATGTTGTAATTTTAGTTGTAGTAATACTTATTTGCAGTTTTTTGTTCTTTTTCTCTCCCGTTTCGCAAAAATAATACTCCAGGTGAGGTTCGAACTCACGACTTCGACCTCATAAGGGTCGCACTCTAACCAACTGAGTTACTGGAGTCTTTTTTATTATCTGTTCAATCAACAAATTGATTATTCCTATTTTAGTGTGCGTACTACCGGGGATCGAATTGTAATTATCTGTCCAGAGAATAGTAATCAAACATAAGTATTTATCACAAAGAAGAATACCTAAAGTCATTTTTCGTATGTCCATTTTCTCACAAGAAGAAAAAATTCACAAGAAGAAACTTACACAATACTTATTATTTTCAATTTGGATACAAATGTCTTAAGTTCATCGTATTCAATAGCATTAAATGAAACGAGACAGTCATAATTCATTGGTGGTTTTTCTCCGTGTACTAGAAAATTCGTTCTGTGCTTTTTAAACACAACGTCTTTAACAGGTTTGCGTGTTCAAAGCACAGTTTTAGAGGAGCGCTCTAATGATTAAATTTTGAGACGCGGTGAACTTTATCTTGGTGAATACTGTACAGTACTGGCCACGAAAAACTTCGTTTTGACAAAATCTCATAACCGTTTAAAAACGAATCCTACCGCTAAAACAGCAAGGACTCACCCTGAGAAAAATATCACAGGCGAACTTTCTGATGGCGAGTACTATACTGTATAGAGAATGGAATAAATATTTCTGGAAAATATTTTACTAATTTTGTATTGAGAGTGAAATACATTTATACTTTTAATGAGTAAGTAAGTAAAACTAATACGAGATTAATATCGAAAATGCAACATCGTCACTGGAATGATGATCTCCGAAATAATGTTTGGAATTTACATCCAGAATTTGATAATACAAAAGTATCACCAGACCCATTAAGGATACATCTTTTGACGAATGATTATAGTGTGAGTAGTGAAGATGAAGGAAGTTGCATTCGTTTAATTGGTGTTACAAAGAAAGGACATTCGTGTCTTCT
>Ga0257116_1001444_pt1 | contig 15208 bp, 10 predicted proteins | sample SI112_120mmetaG_FD_190150 | JGI IMG/M metagenome (GOLD analysis project Ga0257116, IMG submission 190150) | Marine microbial communities from Saanich Inlet, British Columbia, Canada - SI112_120m | ecosystem: Environmental > Aquatic > Marine > Inlet | place: Canada: British Columbia | collected...
TTGTAAAAAGGTTTAGGTGATGCACGAAATTCTAAGCATAGTAATAGAAAAGTTATAAGACTCATGCCATCCACAGGAATAACTATAAGCGGGATATGGGAATCCAAAATATTAGTCACGCCCATAAACCATCATACGACTACAAATTGATCTATATCTATTTCCCCAGCTTAAAAAAACTAATTTACCATAGTAAATACATTCCATGTTTTTTTGAACTCATCTGATTTCCATAAGGTTTTAAAATTGCTTTTACCGTCCCAACCAAACAGTGTCCCCTTACCATTATTTTTATCATATAAAAACAAATCGACCTTAGTGTCGCCATTAACATCTGTAGGATAGATATCCCACGTCTTATTAAAGGTAGAATTTTTCCATAAGGTTTTAAAATTGCTTTTACCGTCCCAACCAAATACTGTTCCAGCCCCAGCTTTTTTATCATATAAAAAGAGTGCTGTTTTACCGCTACCGGTAAAATCTCCTGGGAAAATTGACCAAGTCTTTCTAAAGGTATTGTTTTCCCATAGCTTTATTGATTTTCCGGTCTTTGGGTCTATTGAGTATAAAACACCCTTCCCTTTTTTATTGTCATACAAAAACATATCTGATTTTTTATCACCATTAAAGTCACCTACATGAACTTGCCATGTTTTTCTAAACGTAGTGTTTTTCCAAAGCGTTTTCCATGCTTTTCCGCTCCAGCCCCATACAACACCGACTCCTGCTTTTTTATCATAGAGAAACAAATCTGATTTACCGTTACCATTAAAGTCTCCTGGGTGGATTTCCCAAGTTTTCTTAAAGGTATCACTTTTCCATAAGTTTTTGAAGTGCCCTTTTTCGTCCCAACCAAAAACTACACCGGCCCCAGCTTTTTTATCATAAAGAAATAGTTCTGACTTCTTTTTCTGAGTGAAATTGCCAACATAAATATCCCATGTTTTTTTGAATGTTGTATTCTTCCACAAATTATTTGCACCAGATTTAGAAGATGCATCTAATGTTAGAACTACACCAGTACCAGCTTTTTTATCATACAAAAACATGTCTGTTTTGCCGTTCCCGTCAAAATCTCCAAGATGAATTTTCCATGTTTTTTTGAATGTATCGTTTTTCCATAGTGTTTTCCATTTTTTGCCATCCCAGCCCCAAATAACACCTGTACCAGTTGTTCTATCGTATAAAAAGAGATCATGTTTTCCGTCTCCATTAAAATCAGCATAATAAGTACCATCTTTTGCCTTATTATTGCCAAAAGCGATAGAAAGAGTACAAACAATCATAACTATGGATAATAATATCAATTGTATTTTTTTCATTTAACTTTACCCTCCTTGTTTATGAGAAATAACATCAATTAAACCATATGACCTATGAATATAGTTTATTAAGAGTAATAATAGTTATAATAAAATTTAAATACACTCTTTTAGAAACTCTTTCTGGAGACTTGGGTTGTTTATTTGTTGGTACCTTAGTAGATTTTTAAAAGAATGCACATCTTACCACTCATACTCCTTGGAAGTTTTTTATTTGGGCAATATGAAAGTCAAGCAATAGTCAAATTCAATGATTTGCCTAGTTTATATGACCCTGTTTATCAGCCATCTTTAACTCTTCCATATCTTGAATCTTTCACCGGCTTTAATAAAGAAAAAGATTTTAATCAAATATTTGGTATTGAGTATTTCGAAAATAAGCATGGTATTAATTATTGGCTGGAAACATTTGAAGATAATACTGCTTTGGGCTTAAGAGTCTTTCCCAAAGATGTTGCTTCAATGGCCAATTGTACATCTATTAATAATTGTCCCGACCTCGATACTTTAAGGTGTTGTTCTAGTCGTGATCGGTGCGAGGCTAAAGTATATCCTCACCATACGACTGGCACATTCTATTATGGCTGGAAATTTATGATACCAGACAATTTTGTTTTCCAAAAAGAAGGTCGGGATAGTATCAACTACGGCAAAAAAACTCGTCACTTTATTGCACAATGGCATCAAGCATATGTTTATGAATCGACTAGAAGGAACCCAAATTATAGATCCACGAGGGTGGAATGGAAATATAATCAGACGGTTGACTGCAATGGAAGAGAATTGAACCTCAAAGGTAAACCGCCCATAACATTCAATTTAATGCATGATGATACAGATAATGATCATCGTTTAGATTTAGTTATCTCTTATGGTACTCAATATAATTTTCATTGGTTGGAAAACTGTATCCCAGATATTAATTCTGTAAAAGGAGGGCGACAGTACAGATTAGAAAATATTGTTGAACCAGGCAAATGGGTTTCTATACTCACAGAAATAAATTGGTCTACAGAATTTGATGTTGGATATATGCGAGTTTGGATTAATGATCAACCATACCAGATACATATGAAAGATGGTGTCCGATACCTTACAAATAATAATAAATTGCCTCCATCAAAATTAAAAGGGGCAAATCTTTACATAGATTCACATGGCTATGAACAACCAAATTATTTAAAGTTGGGCCATTATCGCAGCAATATGGCCGTACCTCATACCATATTTATAGATGATATTCAAATTCGGGTAAAGAGCTAAATATCAAAAAATATGGAATTTGCCTATCTAGAATTGATAGAATTTTTTTAAATAGGTATTTTATTGGTCTTAAGAATCAAAAATAAGTCCCACATTCGTGGGGTTTTTTGTTTAGAAAATAAAAACTAAATTCTTCTATGCTAAAGTGTCTTGCAATTCTTTTGGTCTTATTGAATTATGTGCAATGTCAATCAAAGCCCAAGAAAGTATTAATTCAGCCAGATAGTTTAAAATTATTAAGCAACACTTATATTACTAACCAAGAATCCAATTTATTAAAAAAAAATATAATAGATAAGAGGGCATTAATAATGAATTCTGGCTCTCTTGATTCACCTTATGATCTATACCTGAAAAACTATTACTATCATAACCCGCTAATCTATGATTGGATGAAAACCCAAAATAAAGAATATAGATATAAATATAATAAAATAGATGAGTGCGGATATAGTCCAATCAACAGGTTTGAGCCATGATTCTTTAAGCATCATGTCCATCATATATCACATTATTAACCATCAATCTCCACATTCATAGGGTTTTTTATAATTGAGGCTTTTCTTATATTGAAACGTAAATCTGTTAGTAAAAATAAATTAATCTACAATAAAACCACATAGGACACTTTATGCTTAACAAAACAGCAAATCTAATCTTTTGCCTTTCTCTTTTAGTGTGGATTAATTCTCTAGAGGGAAAACAACACAATATTTCTCCACCCATTTCATCAATTCATAAAGAAATAAGTAAAGATGAATGTGGTAAAAATAATAAAACGGATTTAGTCGAAAGACCTGCAATCCCAACTGCTTTTATTACTTATAGTCACATTGATCGAGATACGACATATACTTTTGATTATTTAAATACTCTTAACTACGATGAACTAATAGATTTAATTGTCACATTAGATTGGTGGGAAATAGATGGTTTATTTCAATATTCAGATGATACTTATGAATTTTATAGCGATACACTTCGGATGCATGCATTATTCAATGCCGTGGAAGAAAGAGGGAATAATTATACAGCAGATGATGGACTTGGGATTGGCGTATTAGTTGAAGTAATAAGATCTGGTTTTTACATAGCATTTTATAATGATGAATTAAATTTTTTAAGAGATTTTGATTTTATGGATAATACGGTACCGGGAATGGATGCCATTTCTAATAATCCAAATTTTGGATTTGGAACGGATGCACAAACAGAAGTCGTTAAAGCCTTCGGTTTATATCAGGGGATTGGAATGAGTAGTATTCATTCTTTAACAAAGTCTGCAGGTGTATTTGAAGATTTTTATCAGAATTTTGAATCCTATATAGACGATTGGGATAAAAGCAATGCCATATACTACTTGGGAAACGGTGTTTATTATTCTCTTTATACTTATTCTTGGCATTTCAATCCGGAAGACACTGAATTTTATAATGAAGTTGACAGTTTGTTTAATGCGATCGCCAACATTGGATTATATGGTACAGTTACCGAACAGAATGAATGGCTATTAAACAATGCTGTCTATTGGGATGCACGAATTGGATTATATGATGATGAAGCAATAGCTGTTCAATTTTTAACAGATATAGTTCAATTATATGGAGAATGGACAGGTCCATCCCTTGAAGCTATCGAAATGCTTTGTTGGCTTTATAATTGTGAATATGCAGATGGGACACCTATTGATGAAGGTGAAATATTGCAAAGTGTACACGACTGGCTGCTTCCCAATCGCACTACATACGATGATGAAAGGATTATATTCAAAACAGGTGATAATGTAACACCCGAAAAAATTGAAACGTTATACTGGGCAATGAAAGAAGTAAGATCTCAATTTCATAGAGTCTCTCTCAATGATATTCCGCTAGATCAGGGTAACCCCGATGATTCACTTATTGCTGTTATTTATAACAGTCCAGCTGATTATACTTTTAATAATTTTCTTTATGGTCTGGGTACCAATAATGGTGGAATATATATTGAATCCTGGGGCACTTTTTTTACTTACGAACGCACACCTCAGGAAAGTATATATACATTAGAAGATTTATTCAGACATGAATTTTCACATTATCTTCAGGGGCGATATATGGCACCGGGAATGTGGGGGCAAGATCCTATTTATGATAATCAAAGGCTAACCTGGTTTGAAGAAGGTGGCGCAGAATTCATGGCGGGGAGTTCAAGGTTAAATGGAATCCAAACTCGCTTAACTATGGTTGATCGTATCGCTCAAAACGAATCTGATCGAATGACTCTTGCTGAAGTGGTAAATGCTACTTACGGGAATTGGGAATTTTATAGATATGGTTTTGCATTTTTTGACTATATGTATAAATACAAAATGGACATGTTACTAGAAATGGTTGAATTTGTAAAAACTGGTGATGGAGATTCATTTGATATTTTAATGGATGAAATAGCAAATGATGATTTATTAAATGATCTATATCAAGCACATATGGATAGCTTAAAATCTAATCAAAATAATTTTACTGACCCGGTTACCAGCAGTTTATATTTTGAAGAAATAGAAAACATACCTACGGAAGATATTATAAATGAAATTTCATCAATATCTCAAATCCAAAATATATCATCTGAAACCTATTTATCATCTGATCATAATTTATTATCGATTAATGGTGATATTACCTTAGAAACGAATAATGATTCAGACTCTTTATGGCTGGCAATGAATAATAATGTAAATAGTATATTATCTTCATTAAATGAAGTGGACTGGAATGGATATAATACTATTAATAGCTGGTTTAGTAATCCTGAGCTAAATGAGAATAATGCCTGGGTTTATAATGTCGGTTTCTTATGCAAAGTATCAAATCAACCACAAGAAGAAAATAGCCCTCCTTCGGTATTTGATCTTATTAGTCCTCTTGACGGAACAGAATTATCTATAACTGTAAATGATCTCTCTGAAGGAATAGAGCAGGAAATTATATGGGAATCCAGCACTGATGATGATGGTGATGTTGTGTCTTATCAATTCATATTATGTCATGGTAATTACGATACTAGTTCCACAATACTTATTGATACACTAGTCTTGGATACAGTGTTGTCTATCCCCTATCAAAACCTAGTTGAAACTGTAGAAGTGTTGGGGCAGACAGTTATTAATGGACAATGGACAGTATTTAGTACCGATAATATTGATACTACAATGTCTTCTGATGTATGGGACATAATGATTGATATTAGTAACACACTAGCAATTAATGAGAATATGATTCCTGACACATATGTACTTCATCAAAATTACCCAAATCCTTTTAACCCGATAACAATGCTACGTTATGATCTACCTAAAGATGCATTAGTGAATATCACCATTTACGATATGCTGGGTCGGGAAGTAAGGACACTGGTTAATACAACCCAAGACGCTGGTTTTAAATCAGTCATCTGGAATGCGACTAATAACCAAGGTATGTCAGTATCATCAGGAGTATATATATATAGCATTGAAGCTGGAGAGTTCACGCAAACAAAAAAAATGGTATTGTTAAAATAAATCAGCCTTCTCAACCACTTTCCATCTCTCAATATGTAAAATATTTATAATTCATTCTGGATCAAGCATTTTATGCAATCGAAATTGTTAAACGGATATTCCAAAGTAATTTAAAGCGAAAGGTATAGTTAAATCTTGGTTGTAAGTTGTTCTGTCAGGTGATACCAAGTATTTCTAAATTTATTCTGTGAAGGTATACAAACAATTAAGAGCAATTTTATTCTTTTTGCTATTCTATAACTTTGGTATTCATGCCCAGGATATTGTGATCAATGAATATTTAGCCTCAAATGTGGGTACCTACCCAGAAATGTATGATTTTGATGACTACAGTGATTGGATTGAACTGTACAATTCGGATGTTGTACCATACACCTTAGATGGCTTTTTTATAACAGATGATCTTGAAAACCCCTTAAAATGGAAGATTCCAGATGGTACAGTTATTAATGCCGAAGGGTATTTGATAATTTGGGCAGACAATTACAATGAGAGTCCCAGTCAGGTTTATGCTAGGCCATACTGGCCTTGGGACAACTTCACGACACGGCATTATCATACAAATTTTAAAATAAGTAAAAATGGTGAACAGCTAGGCCTATTCAGTGCTGATCAAACGGAAAGTTATACCCTTATTGAACAGGGGTCGCTTTGGAAATACTTGGATGATGGTTCTGACCAAGGATCTAACTGGAGAGAGATTGATTTTAATGATGACGATTGGAGTTCAGGTTACGCAGAGTTAGGCTATGGAGATGGAGATGAAATGACGGTGGTGGAATATGGTCCAGACGATAATGATAAGTATATCACAACCTATTTTCGGCATATGTTTATGGTGGATAGCCCTGAAAATATACAGACTCTGAGTCTCGGTTTAAAAAGGGACGACGGTGCAATTATTTATTTAAATGGCAATGAAGTTGTTAGGACTAACATTCCTGCGGGGACAACTACCTTTAACACTTATGCCACTGCAACAGTGGGCGGTAATGATGAAGATTCGTTCTTTGAGTGGACAATTTCTGCTAATGAAATTGTCACTGGACAAAATGTTGTTGCGGTGGAATTACATCAAGCAAGTGGAACCAGTTCGGATATTAGTTTTGACCTTGAACTGATCGGAAGGAGTTATTCCAATGCGGAGTTGGTTGACTCATTAACCTTTGGGAATCAGATCACAGACGTATCATCCGGCAGGCGAATAGATGATAATACCTGGTCTTTTTTTGGTGAACCTACACCTGGCAGTCCCAATAATACTGCGCCAACAAATAGTACAGAAGTATCAGGTCCTGTAGAATCATCGCTGGATGCCGGATTTTATAGCGGCTCTCAAACCATTGAACTTTCTGTTGACTCAGACACGGAACAGATATTTTACACGCTTGATGGATCTCGACCGGGCTCAGGGTCTAGTCTTTATACTGCCCCATTCACTATTGTAGCTACAACTATCCTGAAAGCACGATCAATAGATACTAATAAACTTCCCGGCGAGATAATGGCATCAACTTATTTTATAGATGAACAAAATCATCTGCCAACCATATCTCTTGTGGCTGAACCGGAAACACTTTGGGATGATGATATTGGCATTTATGAAAATGAGTATAAGCAAAGGGAAATACCGGTCACCATTCAGTATTTTACTCCGGAAACTGATCATGGGTTTACAGCTAATGCCGGTGCCAGACTTGGAGGGCTCAATATTTGGACTAAGCCTCAGAAACCATTTACGATCTATACCCGAAATCGTTTTGGTCAGGATTTTATACACTATCAATTATTTGAAAATAAGCAGATAGCCAATTTTTCCAGAATTGTATTCCGAAATGGCGGCGATGACTGGGAAGAAACGTTGATTAGAGACCCCATGACCGAGAGTTTGGCATCTGGAATGATGGATTGTGGCTATATGGCCTACACGCCCTCTGCGCTTTTTTTAAATGGAGCATACTGGGGCATACATAATATACGTGAGAAATTTGATACTCATTATTTTTTCGAAAACTTCAACGTTAATCCCGATAATATTGATCATCTGGAATATGCATCCACATCATCTGGAACACAATTGCTGGTTGTCGAAGGAACTATGGATCACTATAATACAATGACCAATTACATTCTGAATAACGATCTGAATAACCCTGTCGTATATGGCCAGATCCAGCAATGGATGAATATTGACAGTTTTATTGACCATCTTGTTATGACCCTGTTTTGCGCGAATACTAGTTGGGGGCACAATAGGGAATGGTGGCGATCCCGCGATGAAGATGGGAAATGGCAGTGGATGATCGTTGACCTTGATCGGGGTTTTAATGTCAATAATAGCAATATGAATCTATTGGATAATCTTATGGATAATTATTGGTTATTTAAAAATTTACTCAACGGCCAGTTTTTCCAGGATCGGTTTATCCAGCGGGCCGCTGCCCACTTAAGCAATACGTTCCTTCCTGAAAGAATTAATACTATTGTGGATAGTTTGAGTGGCACTATTGCTTTAGAGATGCCCCGCCATATAGATAGATGGGGAAATCAAGGTGGCGTATCTTCGATGAATAATTGGGCTGATGAACTCGATGAAATAAAACAATTTTCCGAAAACAGGAATAATACTGTCCTGAATCAATTTATCAATGAGTTGAATTTGGACGGCACGGTTCAAGTAACTATAGCTGTTGAACCTCCGAATGCCGGCAAGGTATCGGTGAATGACGTTTCCGTGATTCATCCGGATGGAGAAGGGACCTACTTTAAGAATAAACCCATATCCATTCTAGCGCTACCTCTACCCGGCTATCAATTCGTTAGATGGGAAGGAGCCTCAGATTCCACGCGTATAGATTACAATTGTATTACGGATAGTTTATTTACAGCTGTTTTCCAATTATCTGAAGAAGTTATTCTACCTGATGTAATCACAGAAAATACATTACTCACCAATGAGCAGCCATACGCAGTTGTCCAGGATTTAACAATACCTTCAGGAGCTGTAGTCACATTCAGCGAAGGGGTAGAGATTAGGATGCCTGAAGAAGGAAATATTATTGTGGAGGGTCAGCTAATTATCAATGGAACCGAAGAGAACCCGGTGCAAATCATTTCTCATAGTTCTATCGGGAATAATCGATGGGGAGCACTTTGTTTTAATAATGAAACAGATTCATCAACTATTTCTCACCTGAGATTGACAGGTGCGTCCACTGGTATGGACCCAATGGTCCATCGTGGCGCAATATCCAGCATTCAATCTCATATTGTTTTAGATCATGTTGAGATTGAAAATGTTGAATTCCCCATATATGCTGAGGGGGGTTCCATCGTTGTCAACAACAGTTCAATTACATGTGAATATATTTGTGATTATATCAATGTTAAAGGAGGCGATGCGTTGATTCAAAACTGTACATTTTATGGGTCTGACGCACAAGACACAGATGCCATTGATCTAGATAATGTGACAAATGGTATTATCAGAAACAACCGAATATATGACTTTATAGGGCCCAATTCTGATGGGATCGATATTGGAGAAAGCTCTGAAGGAATCCTTATTTCTTCAAACCTGATTTATCATGCGGGGGATAAAGGAATTTCAGTGGGTCAGGGCTCTACGGTGACTCTAGATAGGAATTTAGTTGTGGGGGGTAACCATGGAATAGCCATAAAAGATAATTCTTCTGCTTATGTTACAAACAATACGTTTTTCTATAATGACACAGCCGTATCTTGCTACCAAAAGAATGAAGGCGCTGGCGGTGGAACAGCAGAAATAGTAAATAACATATTGTCTAATAATTTATCATCATCAGTTTATGCGGATGAATTATCCGCCATATCCGTCAGCTACACTCTATCAGATTCTGAGTTGCTTGATGGTGAAGGAAATTTATTTACTGATCCTCTTTTTATAGATCAAACAATATATAATTTAGGACTTCACTCCAACTCCCCCTGTATTGATGCGGGTGACCCTGATTCTGAGCCTGATGAAGATGGCTCCACTGCTGATATGGGTGCTTATTACATTTATGATGCTGATGATTATCCATTCGAGATTCCTGGCCATTTAACTGATCAATTAAAAATAAATGAATTGTTGGCCGATAATGATGCAACTAACGTAGACGAAGCGGGTGAATTTGACGATTGGATTGAATTATATAATCCTACTGATCAGGCTTTAAGCTTATCTGGATTATATTTAACAGATGATCTGGATAACTTGACTCTATGGCAATTTCCAGATACGGCTATTATAATCATGCCCGGGAGTCATTTGATTATTTGGTGTGATAATGATGAGTCCCAGGGGACATTGCATACCAATTTTAAATTAAGCTCAGATGGCGAAACCCTGGCATTGATTAAACCGGATGGTACAACGATTATTGATTATATTTCGTTTGAATCACAAACCACAGATCAGTCCTATGGTCGAATACCGGATGGTGATGATGTATGGGATTTTATATCGCCTACACCCGGCTATTCAAATTCAGGATTATCTACATTAGTCAATAATTCTATCCCGGCCACATACCGTTTGTATCAGAACTACCCTAATCCCTTCAACCCATTGACCACTCTTCGTTACGACCTACCAGAAGATGCTATAATCAATATTATTATCTACGATATAATGGGAAGAGTCGTTAGAACTTTGGTAAACAACCAACAAAATGCTGGCTTTAAATCAATTCAATGGAATGCGACTAATAATCAAGGAATGTCAGTCTCATCAGGGGTTTACCTTTACAAAATCCAGGCGGGTAATTTCACTCAAACAAAGAAATTGATATTGCTAAAATAAAATTATCTTTCTTCTTAACTGCAATCACTATTGTGCTGGAACCAATTTTTGTAATTGAAAAATAATTTTCTAGAATAATGGTATTATTATTGTGGCAAAACAAATATAAATTTTAAAATGATTCTTCGAATACTCACTTTGATTTTATTTGTTTTTTCATATTCAATGTCCCAGACACGTTACTTAGATGAAATTTTCGACGAAGTAACTATAACTGAAGACGTGGTGTATGGCAATGCCCCCGATCTCCCCTTTATTTTTTTGTTTGAATGGAATACTTATGATATTGATCTGGATATGGATATCTATGAACCGACTGGGGATACATTAACGAATAGACCTGTAATTATATTTATTCATTCAGGTGCATTTTTTTCAGGCCATAACGAGGTTGACGACGTTGTAGCCCTGTCAATTGCATCTGCCAAAAGGGGCTATGTTGCGGTCAGTATGAATTACAGGCTGGGATTGAATATATTCAGCAGCTATAGTGGAGAAAGAGCTGTTTATCGAGGTGTACAAGATGCAAGTGCCGTTATAAGATATTTACGTGAATTTCATCAGGATTATGGTATTGATTATGAAAATATATTTGTTTGGGGTACAAGCGCAGGCTCATTTATAGGGCTTCATTTGGCCTTTACAGAAGATGATGAAAGACCCGAAGCAACCTATGGAGGAGGAGACGATCCAGATCTTGGATGTATCGATTGCGAAGGGAATAATTTTGACCATGAAAGTAAACCAAAAGCAGTTGTCAGCTGCTGGGGAGCGATTGGTGATTTAGACTGGATAGGCCCAGAGAATGACACACCCACAATTATGTTTCACGGAACATCAGATGCTGTCATTCCATTTGATTCAGGTTATCCTTTTACGATAGACGTATTTTTACCATTTGTTTATGGTTCAAACCTTATTCATAATCGTCTAAACGAATTAAATATAGTAAACGAACTTTATGCTGAAGAAGGGCTATTGCATGAATATTGGGGTACATCTAATGGAAGTTGGGCTGGAGGCCCAAATGAATATTTTGACCAAATTATGAATGATTCATATTCATTTTTATATCGTTATTCCTACCCATACCTCGTAGGTGATATAAACATCGATGGTCGTATAGACATTACTGATTTACTTTTAATCTATGATTTTATATTCGGCAATTTAACGCCTAACGAATTACAATTCTTTCTGGCGGACTATGATTCAAATGGATTAGTAAATACTTTAGATGCTTCAATTTTAATAAACGTAATACTAGATATTAATTAAATAAAGGGTTTATCCGGTTGCGAGGTTTGTATTTGTGAAGTTAGATCAATCATTGGAATTTATTGTGGGATGATGGGTATATTTGTTGAAGGAGATTATTATGAATATACCAACTGACGCAATTGTAATGACGATAGCTCTGATTGTGGGTTTCATTTATTTTAGAGCGCAAAAAAAAACTGAAAATTCTAAAGAAATTCAATCAGACGAGGAAGAATAACTAGACATTTTTTATGTGTGGTCAGATGGCAAAAATTTTGTTTTTGATTTTAATGGTTCTAAATCTAATAATCCATTAGAAATGTAATCATCAAGCCCCACATTCGTGGGGTTTTTTGTTTGTGGGATGATGGGTAGATTCTGGTAACCTTGAGAATTTGAAATGAAGAAATGGAAAAGTTATAAACCAGGTCTAGCTGATAACAAGTTTGATGCTATTGTTATTGGTTCCGGTATTGGCGGTCTCTGCACAGCTGCTTTACTGAGCCTGAAAGGGAAACGTGTTCTAGTGCTGGAAAAACATTTTAAGATCGGCGGTTGGACACATACCTTTCACAGAGATAATTATGAATGGGATGTGGGAATCCATTATATAGGTCAGGTTCATAATTCGCATTCACCCATCCGTCGTCTGTTTGATCTAATCTCCGGTGACAAACTGCAGTGGTCTCCGATGGATAAAAATTACGACCGGATCATTTTTCCTGATAAATCCTATAATTTTGTTGCACCTCGGGAACAGTTTATAGAAGATATGATTTCTTATTTTCCTAAGGAAGAATCAGGTATTATGACCTATATGGATCTCCTGGATCAGGCGACCCGCAGTGCCCGGCCCTATTTCAACAACAAGGCACTTCCCGGGATTTTGAGTACTCTCTCCTACCCTTTTATGACACGAAAATTCTTTTCTTATTCTGATCGCACCACTCTTGATGTGCTATCAAGCTTGACGGATGATCAGCAATTAATAGGTGTCCTCACCGGACAGTGGGGAGATCATGGCCTCCCTCCTGCTCAAAGTAGTTTTGCCATGCACGCATTTGTGGCTCGGCACTACCTTGATGGCGGAAATTACCCCACAGGATCATCCAGAAGTATTGCTGAAACAATTTCAGACCTGATTGAAAGTAACGATGGTATTCTTATGGTTAATGCGGGTGTGGATGAAATCAAGATACATAATGGTACTGCTGTCAGTGTTATTATGGAAAATGGGGATGAGATTGAAGCAGATACCATTATTAGTAATGCGGGCGTAGTTAATACAATGGATAAACTACTCAAAAATGGAAACAATCATTCCAGATTAAAAAATCGTCTGGAAAAAGTGGAACAAACTAAAAGCTACGCTTGCCTGCATATTGGGCTCAATAAATCTGCAGATGAATTAGGGATCGCCAACACCAATTTGTGGATTTACCCCGGCTATAATCATGATAAAAATGTTCAGGACTATTCCAATAATCCAGAAGCGGATTTCCCGGTTGTATATGTATCTTTCCCATCTGCAAAAGATCAAGCTTGGGACAAAAATCATGCTGGCTATGCAACCATGGAAGCTATTACTATGAGCAGCTGGGACTGGTATACAAAATGGCAAGATTCTTCATGGAAAAAACGTGGGCAAGGCTACGAAGATGCCAAAGAAAAATTGTCAGATCGAATTCTTAATGTTGTATTAGAACAGGTTCCTGGTATTCGTGATGCCGTGGCCTATAAAGAACTTTCAACACCTTTAACTGTCCGTGATTTGGCCAATTACCAAAAAGGTGAAATGTACGGCATTAGCCATAGGCCGGATCGTTTTCGCCAGCGCTGGCTGCGTCCAAAATCTGATATAAAAAATCTTTTTTATACTGGCCAAGATATCACAACGGTTGGCGTATCGAGTGCATTGTTTTCTGGGATGTTGACTGCTTCAGCGGTTCTGAAGGAAAATTTGTCCTATATGATTAAACATTAGTTTTAAAGATTTGATCAATTCATAGTTTGCATCAGAAACTTTTAACCATAAAGCCTCACATTCGTGGAGTTTTATGGTTTTTTATACCACTACTTAATTAAAACAGGCAAAAATACTTAATGAAAACACCCAAAAATACGTACATCTCCCCATTGTAGAAACTTTGGGGATGGTGGTAAATTTCTGTAAACCAAATAGTACTAAATGCAATACACGTTTTTTATGGATGGGCACTTGGTAGTGAGATAAGTAAGAAGATAGTACATGGACAACTTCAACGAGAGTTCGATTCTCTCCCCATCCACAACGACAATAGCAAAAAATGTAAATAAAATATGTTTAAACAAACTTTTAAAAATATAGACAATGTTCTTTTTAAGGATGCTAGTGTTGATGCAGAAGAGATGAAGGAAAAATTAACAAAATTAGATGACTATCATATTCAATTCAAGGTTTCGATTTCTCATCAACATGATCCGTCCAATTATGTATTTAGGGAGGACATAGATGAATAATTTGAATAGTGATTCACCCATTATAAAAATAACAAGACCTAATTTGGAGCATTTATTACATATTAGTCTACCAAATCAATCTATGATGAGAGACGAGAATGCAAAAAGGTCAGTTTATTATAATCCATCAAATGAAATGGTGGCAATTCATGAAAATGGTAGAGCCACTCTTCTAGATCCAGTTGTCATTGAAAAAGCACGTGAACATTATGAATTTGAAAAGTATTTGGCTCTGAATTACTTGAATTAAGGTATTTTGTGCTGCCCTCAGATACCCGTATATCATAGATTTCTTTAAATAACTTTTTATTGATTTTTAGATATGTAAAATTATATCTGCCCTTAAAATTGAATGTCCGCGTTTCTGAAATAGATACTGTACCATCCCGCGATATAATAGAAGCAATCTTTAAGTTATCAATTGTATTAGATCTTGCGAAAAGACAAGATAAAGTGAATAAAAAGAACAGAATATATTTAATAAACGATTGAGCTATT
>Ga0257116_1001447_pt1 | contig 15187 bp, 8 predicted proteins | sample SI112_120mmetaG_FD_190150 | JGI IMG/M metagenome (GOLD analysis project Ga0257116, IMG submission 190150) | Marine microbial communities from Saanich Inlet, British Columbia, Canada - SI112_120m | ecosystem: Environmental > Aquatic > Marine > Inlet | place: Canada: British Columbia | collected...
GAGATAAAGAGATGTCCTTGATGGGGACGACGCAGGCAAAGACAGCTCCATATTATAAGCTTCTCGCTCATTATAATTTCCACCAATCGATGCTGATGCTACCTGATTTGCTTTTTCTGGAATAAAAGCTGTTATAAAATATTTAGTTCTTATGGCAACCCAATCTGTTGTGCCATTAAAACTGGTTGATTCTACCTCACCCTTTTTTACTTTCATGTCCTCAAGTTCACCCCCCTGAAAAACATAAGATTTAAAATAAACTAAATCGTCCTTTATGTTTTTTTCTGTAGTGGTTAATCCACCTTTCCAACCCAAAGAGTAAACGCCAGAGAAAAACTGATCAGATGCACTTTTGGTATCAATATTAATATCAATGATATATGAATCAGGATAAAAGGTAAGTGTTTTTGAAATAGTTTTTCCGGATGATAGCTCTGTTGTAAAAACTAATATTTCTTCTCGACTAACAAGCCCGCCCCTAAAGCCACTCATACGCCAATTATTGTTTAAATGAACGGCATCACCATCAAGGTTTTTATACCAAATTGAAAGGTTTTCTTTGTTGGTCCCATTAATTAAATCCACCTGCTGACTGTCATGATCAAAATAATTTTTAAATGAAAAGGACAAAAACGAACCACCGCCTCTTGATGAAACCACAGCATCATAAAGGTCTGTTTCTATTGTAATTTTTTGTTCTGGGTGTTGCGGTAGATCGGTGTGTGTTTCAATTGTGTCTAAAAAATTTGAACTCTCTAAAATTGGTTCTGTTTTTTTAAATTCAGACAAATCAGTAGAATCAATACCTGGTTGTTCTATTGTTTGTGGTGGAGTGGGCGATACCATTTCCATGTATTTTGGGGTGAAAATTAAAATGATCGCAATGAGTAAAAATGCGAAAAGGGAGTTTTTATCCATAGTTATTTTATAGGGTCATATCCACCATCATTAAGCGGGTGGCATTTTGAAATTCTGACCAGAATGAGTTTTAAGCTAGTTATAAATTTTTTTGAATTAAGCGCGTCTAAGGCGTACTGGGAGCAAGTAGGGTAAAACCGACATTGTTTACCGAATATAGGGGAAAGAAAGAACCTATATCCTTTAATAAAGTAAACGAACAACCTCCTTAAAAGTAGGTCGATTACCCCCAGTACTGCCGACACAGCAAAGGCCCTATGGCGCGATGCGTTTACGACCTTTTTTACGACGTCGACGCAACACTGATTTACCACCCACAGATGACATCCGGGATCGAAAACCGTGTTTGTTTTTTCTCTTTCTATTACTTGGTTGATATGTTCGCTTCATTTCATCTCCAAAAAAGCCTGCAAAGCTACGAAATTGTTTTAAACATCACAAAATTTAAAATGAGAGAAAAAAATGAAATATTTTATCCTTAACCCTTGGACTCGCATAGTGTTTTACATCTAAATTAATACTTAATTAAGCTGTGGAAAACTTGTGGATAAGTATACTATATGACGCACGAAACACTTTGGTCAGTCATTTATAATGAATTAGCGGAGAATCTCCCAACACACGCCATTAACACATGGTTTGAGCCAATATCCCCTGTGGCGCTAATAGATAACGAACTTGTTCTAGAGGTTCCAAATCAATTCTTTTTTGAATGGATTGAATCCCATTATAAGCAAAACATGAATGTGGTCGTTTCAAAATCAGAGACACCTAATTTGAAATTTAGGTTTATTGTTTCTGCTGAAAAAATTGAAGTATCTGATCATGGCGAAAATAAAACAATTCAAACAAAACCAAACCGACACCTAAGACCATTAATAAATAAAAATTATTCATTTGAAACATTTATTGAGGGCTCGAATAATCAGTTTGCAAAATCCGCCGCCGAATCTGTGGCGAGCGATCCGGGAAATAGCGCATTCAACCCTCTTATTATATACGGTGGAGTAGGACTGGGAAAAACCCATCTTATTCACGCAATTGGAAATCGGATACTATCAGAGACCCCAAGTGCCAAAGTTGTTTTAGTCACAAGCGAAAAATTTACATTAGATTTTGTAAACGGTTTAAGAAAGAACAAAACAATTGAGTTCGCTAAACAATATCGAAGCGCTGATGTTTTGTTAATTGATGATATACAATTTTTTCGAGGAAAGGAACAAACCCAGGAACAATTTTTTCATACATTTAATGAGCTTCACCAATCGGGGCGGCAGGTTGTTATGACCGCGGACAGATACCCAGCGGAAATGAAAGGATTGCAAGATCGCTTACTTTCGAGATTTCAATCCGGTTTATCTGTTGATGTTCAGCCGCCAGATTTTGAAATGCGTGTTGCCATCCTAATGGAGAAGGCCGAACAAAATGGTGTAAGCCTTCCCTATGATACAATAGAATTCATTGCTACGCATGTTAAAAGCAATGTTCGAGACATTGAAGGCACGATTATTAGGATTTTAGCCCGGTCATCTCTCATGAACCAAGAAATCGATTTTACCTTAGTTCGGGAAGTGGTAAAAGAGCGAGTGGGAAAAAATATTTCATCAGACCTTACGGTCGAAGACGTGGTTAGGCGCGTATCCGAAATTTCCAAAGTACCAGAAAGGGATATTGTAGGAAAGAGCAGAAGAATGGAAATTGCTGAAGCGAGGCAAATATCCATGTACCTCTGTCGGCACATCATTGGAACATCTTTAAATAGTATCGGTGTTTATTTTGGAGGGAGAGACCATACGACAGTCATGCATGCTGTTAAAACCATAGATGAAAAACAACAAAAAGACAACAGAATTGAGAAAATAGTTACAACTTTAAAACGGGAATTAAGCTTTAATTTGGCGCAACTATGATTAGAGTCAATCAACAAAATCTAATTCTTGCCATCTTTTTTATTGTGGGCTATATTACTATACCTTTTAAGAGACCGAAGCTATACTCGTTCTCTATAAAAGCATTCTACAGACCAATAAAGCCCAAGCATTAAAAAAATAAACAAAAAACAACAAGGAGTATTATTATGAGAAAAGCGATCGCTTTTTTAACTGTCTTTGTAATGAGTATTTCACTGTTTGCCCAAACTGATGTGGCAAAATACGGAGACAAAGGCGCACCGGAAGTGCGTATACCGCAGACCTGGAATTCAAACAACAACAGAACAGAAGATTTTCTTTTGGTACTTACCGACTCTTATGGAGACGGCTGGGATGGCGCCTATATGGACGTCTTAGTAAACGGGACGCTGGTTTACGATGATATCACCGTTGCTTCTGGATCGTCAGCGGAATTTACCCTGGCTGTTGATGATGGCGATATTGTACAGACAGCCTACACTTCAGGTAGCTACGAAGGTGAACACAGCTACGCTTTTTATGATAATAACGGTACCCTTGTTGCCAGCGATGGACCATCCCCGACCGCGGGAATAGAATTTACAGCATCTGTTTCCAGCGATGTTCCCGGTTGCATGACAGCCGCGGCCTGTAACTATAATGCAGATGCCACAGCAGATGACGGCTCATGCTGTCTTACAAATTGCACAACAATTGCAATGGGCGGAGGATCTTACATTTCGGAAACATCTTGGGAAATCACCGACGCGGCAGGCAATATAATTGCCAGTGGCGCAGGCACAACAAGTTCAGAATTTTCCTGTTTTGATGATGGGGACTATACAGTAACCGCTGCGGACTCTTATGGAGATGGCTGGAACGGAAACTTCCTAACTGTAACCGATGATGATGGCACAGTTTACCTTTCGTTTGAAGTCACAAGCGCGGCGGGAGCAGGTGAAGTTGTTACAACAACATTCTCAGTGCCGCTACCACCACCACCAGCACCAGCAGTATTCTTTTCTGAATACATAGAAGGCTCAAGTAACAATAAAGCAATAGAGCTTTACAATGGAACTAGCGAAACAATTAATTTAGATGATTACCAAATCGGGCAAACAAGCAACGGGAGCGACCCCGGAGTTTGGGAATATTTTCATATTTTTCCAGCAGGGGCGACCTTAGAAGCGGGAGATGTATGGGTTTTACTGAACAGTGATGTTTCATCAGAAACCTACCCCGACTCTGCAAATGCAGATGAAGTATTAGATTATCCCAGCGTTGTCCACCACAGCGGTGACGACGCAAGGGGCGTTCTTAATATTGTTGGAACAGACACCTTGGTGTGCGATGTGATAGGAGAAACAGGACCTGACCCAGGCTCTGGTTGGGATGTTGCTGGCGTAACAAATGCCACCGCGAACCATACTCTTGTCAGAAAAGATGCAGTAATGGAAGGCAATGGCGGCGATTGGGCCGCATCCGCAGGCACAAATGCTGACGATTCTGAATGGATTGTCTTTGACCAAAATGATTTTTCACACCTTGGCTGGCATATAAACGCTCCCTGTACTGATAACTTAGTTTCTATTTCAATGGGCGATTCATATGGTGATACCTGGAATGGCAATACACTATCAATTGGCGAGACCGTTCTTGCTGGTCCTGATGCTGGTTGTGAATCTGATGCCGACCCTGCATGTTTTGCAGTAGTTGATTTATGTTTAGTTGATGGTACATACCTGGTAACATGTGGCGGTGGCTCATACCCATCCGAAGTTTCCTGGGAAATTGTGAATGCCGCAGGGGAAGTTCTTCTCGCTGGTGGCGCACCTTATTCTGACGTACTTCAGCTCGGTGAAACAACCGATGTTCTTGGTTGCACAGACGCCGATGCTCTGAATTTTGATGAAAACGCCACAGTAGACGATGGCTCCTGTTATTATACTGGAGACAGTTGTTCAATTGCTCTAGCCGCAGTTGTTGGTGCAAACGACGCCAGTGGCGCAGACCAGTGGTTTACTTATACTGCTACGCTTACCGGAACCATGACCGTTTCTTCAGCGGGCGCTGGTGGCGATACAAAGGTTTGGATTTACGCTGATTGTGCGGGTTTATTAATTGACTTTGATGATGATGGATTAGGATGGCCTCCGGGAGAATCTGAACTAACCATTGATGTGGTTACAGGCACGGCCTACTATATTATGTGGGATGCCTCCTATGCTCCAGGCCCATTCACTTGGATGCTTGAAGAAGCGCTTCCATCAACAAATCCCGAAAACCTGACAGCGGTAGCTGGAGTGGAATCAGTATCTTTAGAATGGGATGGTGTAGTACCGGCAACTAACAGAAGCACGGCTATTGTACAAGAAAAAAGATTAACTATCGAAGACACCAAAGAAAGAAATATGGCTAAAATGAGAGAGCGAAAAGGAGACGAACCATCCGAAGTTCACATGTTTGGTGTTGTTAACTCAAACTATGTTTCCAATTCAAGATCTACGGATGTTATCATTGAGTGTGATGGTGGAGCCTGGCAGTCAGAAGTTTCCTGGGAAATCCTGAATGATGCGGGCGAGATTGTTGCATCCGGCGGTGCCCCCAGTGGTCAGCTAACAGCATCACTAGACAACGGCGTGTACACTGTCAACGGCTATGATTCTTATGGAGACGGCTGGCAGGGAAACGCCTTAACGGTGACCGGCGCAACAGACGGAGCCCCATGGCTTTACTTTACCTTTGAATGGAATGCTCTAGATGGAGGCGACTCTGCAACCACTACGTTTACTATGAGCGACACACCGCCAGAACTGGCAAACTTAAACATGAGCAATGCTCATTATGATGCAGAAACAGATGCCATTATGTTAACAATACATAATACAGGTGGTTCAACCGCGCGGTTTTTTTATATAAATTACTATCTTAGCAATGAAACATCTGGTGATTGTCAAAACGAAGACTATGATATGTGGAGTTTTGCCGACTATCTAGAAGCCGATTCATCGTTGACCTATCCAATTCTTGAAGATGCATCATACTGGATGGGTTATGGTACTTTCGACATAGGAGCGTTTATTGATTGGGAATGTACGGTATCCGAGACTGACGAAACCGATAACACAATTACAACAACAATTGAGATCATTGATCCTTTTATCGGCGTTACCTGGAACGTTTATCGCTCTGATGCAGGTGCAGAATTTGCATCTGTGGGTGTAGTAGAATCCGATGCAGTTGCCGGCGCAATGAGCTATGTCGATGAAAACTTAACGGGCGATATTGAGTATTGTTATTATGTTACACAGGTAAACGTAGCGGGCGCAGCAGAGTCAGATACTTCTAACCACGCGTGCGCAACAGCAGTTACGCCAGTGGATCTACCCGTTCCCACAGAGCTTACTGCTGCAGCAGACGGATGGGATGTTGCGCTGAACTGGGTAGCTCCGAGCACTGGGGGCGGTGACCCGATAGTCAGTGAAGACTTTGAAGATGGAACGCTGGGTGTTTTGATGGACGACACAGGAGAATGGATGGTTAGTGCGACTGGCCCAGCCCCAGAAAGCTCAACATATGCGTGGATAAGTGATGATGCGAATGGCAATGGTGCCGTTGCGACAGACGCAACGCTTTGGACGGCAGACCTTGCCGTGGAAACACCAGGCAACTTCACTCTTAATTTTAATGTTTATTATCCACAGAGCGGTGGTGATTGTGCTAGTGGTGGAGCCTGGTCAGATGAAGCCTTTGTATGGGCCGCTATTGATGGAGGGGCGCCGACGCTTGTTGAAACCATTCCAGGGGAATTTGGCACTTGGAACAACCTAACCGTTTCTCTTGGGTACGCAACCACGAGCGTTAAAGCTGGAATTCAATATACGGATTGTGGTGGTAATTGGGCATATTATATTGCCGTTGATGACGTAACCATTTCGCCCTCGGCGGATTTTTTACTGCAAAGTTATAATGTCTATCGAGACAGCGTTGTTGTTGGAACAGCGCCTAGCGATGCTGTTTCATGGGATGAGTTTATTATAGTAGAAGGAGACTACACATACTACGCAACAGCAATGTACGATGTTTACGGTGAATCAGATCCAAGTAATTCTGTTACAGTTACCGTAAACGGATCCTCTGGACTTTGTAATGCACCAGAAAACCTTATGGCTGAATCTCTGAGTAATGACGTAAGTCTTTCTTGGGATGCACCAGAAGGTGGCGCAGGCTGGTTTGGCTATAATGATGGAACGCTTGTTACGTCAGTAGGGACTGGTTCCCCAGCGCTGTTATCTGTTGCGATTCGTTTTGGCCAAGAAGAACTAGCAGATTACAACGGCATGTCTTTGACAAAAGTTCGATTTGCTCATAATGAACCCACAGCATTCTACCAGGTTGCTATTTGGACGGCAGAATTTGACGGTGAACCAGTGCTCGTTGATACGAGCGAGTGGATGGATGGTGCAGATATTCCTGCGGGTGAGTGGTATGATGTTGAACTTGATGAAAACATCACCATAGACTGGACACAAGAGCTATGGTTTGGTTATATTGTCGATACACCGACTGGATATCCTGCCGCTTGTGATGGTGGACCCGCCGTTACCGGTTATGGCGATCTCCTCGCAATTGCACCGGTAAATGAATTTGTATCTATTAATGCTGCCTATGGCTTGAACTACAACTGGATGATTGATGGTTTTGCAGACTATGCAGATGGTCGCAGTATTTCATCAATGGCACCGATAACAGTTGATTATCAAAACCCAAATACTACCAGTGAACCTGTAGAACACAGGCTCCCAACACCAATTGTGCTCAACACACCAGATGAACGCAATATGACAAACTATGTTGTTTATCGTGATGGTGAAGCTGAAGATACTCTGGGGATTGGTGATAATACCTATAATGACGTCGATGTAGAATGGGGAGACCACAGTTACTACGTGACAGCGCTGTATAACATCAGTGAAGATTGTGGAGAATCTGGTGCCTCTAATACGGTAACAGTTGATCTGTTCAATAACCCACCACCAGCTGTAACATTACTTCAGCCAGATGACAATATTACACTTATTGTTACTTCAGCATCACTAGGCGATGATTTTCCATTCATTTGGTCAACGATTAATGATCCTGATAATGATCCAGTCATGTATTCATTAATGGCAATGCATGATAATGGTATGGCTTATGATACAGTATCATCTCAAGCAGGATGGTTTCCATCTGTTGAAGAAATTACTGGTGATCAAATTGCTGACAGTGTTGGTGTTATGACATACGTTTGGAATGTGCATGCACACGATCCTTGGGATTCTACCGCATCAAGCAATGGTCCAAGAAGCCTTACTGTTGATGTGACTGCAATTACTACATCTCTTGATGGAATGGGTATTCCTGATGTGTTTGCATTGCATAACAACTATCCAAATCCATTTAACCCTGTAACGAATATCACTTATGATATTCCGGAAGTTGCAGAGGTTAGACTTGATATCTATAACGTAGCTGGTCAAAAAGTACGCACCTTAACACAAGGTCACCATGAGCCAGGTCGTTATCGAATTCAGTGGAACGCAACAAATGACTTCGGTCAACAGCTTTCATCTGGTATGTATATTTACCGGATTGTTGCTGGAGACTTTGTCAGTGTTAAGAAACTTATTTTAATGAAGTAAGTTTCGTTTCACAAACGATCTAAAAGAAAAGGGGCTCGGAAAATCGAGCCCCTTTTTTATTGTTTTAAATTATTTTTTAAAAATTACTTGCATTTCATTTTGTTTTGGTTGTAAATAATACACGCGGAGGCTGAAACCTATGCTTTCTCAATTGTAACAATCATAACTATAGAGTTGAATTATGCAAAAAAATAGACTGAGTAACACACGTTTTATAATGTCATTCGTACTGATTTAGAACATAATTAATTTTTATAAACAAGAGGTCATAAAATGAACAAATTAATAATTAGTGGAAGATTAACCCGCGATGCTGAAGCACGCTTTATCCCTAGTGGTACGGCAGTTATGTCGTTTAGTGTTGCTAATAATACAGGGTTTGGTGATAAGCAAAAGACGCATTACTTTGAATGCTCAATCTTTGGTAAACGCGCAGAGGGTAAGCTAAAAGATTACATGCTCAAGGGCCAGCAAGTCGTGGTCGAGGGAGAAGTATCACTTAATCAATATCAAAAAAAAGACGGAACAGGTGGTGCGAGTTTAAATGTATTTGTGAACAATGTGGAGTTAATGGGAGGCAACCAAAAAGGCGGAAGCCAGCCAAGCGCACCCGTTGCAGCATCTGTAGCTGCGGAAGATGATGATCTTCCATTCTAGATCTTAAAAACGCAGGGAAGGACAAAGGCCTTCCCTGCACTTTAATAATTATCTTTCACTTTCCATATGCCTGGTCCTGATTATCTAAAAACCTTTTCTCCAAGACCAATTTGGTTAAGGAAAAAACTTGGGTATATAAATCTTTTATTGGGTGCGGCGCTTGCTAAAATTAAAGTTAAAGGTAGATGGCATTTACCAAATAACGGACCCTATATTGTAGCGGCAAATCATTTTAGTTACATAGATCCACCCTTTTTTAAGTATGCGATACGCAAACCAATCAATTTTTTAGCCGCAAGCGATCAAACAATTGATTGGTATTTTATGTGGGCACCCCTGCTTTATGGATTTATTCCCATCGACAGAACCAATCTTGCGCCATCCACAATTAAAAAAGCAAAAAAAGTCCTAAAAAACGGTGAAATTCTTGGAATTTTTCCAGAAGGCACATCTACGTCTGACTCTTTAAGACCGGCAAAAAATGGAGCTGTTTTCCTCTCAACAGTAGAAAAAGCACCTATCGTGCCCATGGCCATATATGGAGCTGAGACCGCTTGGGAAGATTTTTTTCGTGGAGTTCGACCTCGTGTAAAAATTAATATTGGAAAACCGTTTGGCCCATTTGACGTTTCAGGAAATCGTCAAGAAAAAGCACACAAACTTGAATCAATTGGAAAAGAGTTAATTTGTCGAATTGGTGCTTTATTACCCGAGGATAGACACGGGGTATGTCAAGACGATGAAAGAATTCCGGAATTTCAAAAAGAGAATGGATTTCATCCGGCACCTAGTCAAAAACTTTAGTTTTTTGAAAATTTATTATCATATAAATTCCAAGCAATATAAATGGACCCCCAATAAATGCTGCACCCGGAATCCCTTCCTGAAATAGTAAGTACCCAAAAAATGAAGCAATAATTGGTTCGCCTAAAGGAATAGATGCTATGGTGGTTGGAGAAACATATTTCACGGCATAATTAAATAAATTGTGCCCCAATATTGTTGGTACGAGTCCTAAAAATATAAACCACGGAATGTGTTCTAATTTAAAATTAAAAATTGATTCACCTGCCATGACGGTTATTCCAAACAAAGCTATTGATGCTATTAAAAATAATAGTCGACCATAAATAATATTATCTGTATCGAGTCTTATCTTTTCTGCAATAACAAAAACGACAGCTATAAAAAAGGCACCTAAAAGGGCGATTGAATTTCCAAAAATAGAATCGCTCGTTAGAGAAAACTCATTCAGTTGAATAATAGCGGCGCCTAGAAGAGCAAAGGCCAATCCAATATAAATCATTTTAGAAAATTTTCTTTTTTGAAAAATAGACATTATAACTGTAAACACTGGCGCCATGCATCCAAAGAGAGTTGCGTTAGCAATAGATGTGTGGCGAACGGCTAAAAAGAAACACGCAAAATGGCATCCTAAAAATAATCCGGCAATAAAAATTCTTTTTATTTGAAGTGATGAAAGTTTGTCCTGTGGATGGTTGAATGAAGTATATCCCCACATCATACCACTAGCTGTAAATAATCTCCAAAATGCTAAAACAAGTGTCGGGACTGAAGAGACATATCGGATAACTAGAGATGTTGAGCTTACCGAAATTAGAGCAAGCAATAAAATGAGCCCGAGCCTTACGGTCATAAACTTACTTTGGGAAATTATTTAAAATGAACGCAACACAGGCTGTGAGTTTTTTTGCATATGGCACATGTAAAAACTCATTCGGTCCATGGGCATTTGAGCCCGGACCCAAAACACCGGTTATAACAAATTGTGCCCTTGGAAATTGATCGCCTAACATAGCCATGAATGGAATTGTTCCACCTTCGCTCAATGAGCAAGAAGATTCCCCATAAAATTCTTCTGAAGCCCTGTTCATAGCAAGAGCTAACCACTCTGCCGTTTCGGGCGCATTCCATCCAGAAGCAGCCTCTTCAAAATGAACAGAAATAGATGCGTTATACGGTGGGTTTTCAATTAATACTTTTTCTATGGCGTTTTGCGCTTCGATTGGATTTACCATAGGGGGAATTCTCATTGAAAGTTGTAGCTGTGTATAAGGTCGTAAAACATTTCCAGCATTATTAGATGGAGGTAAACCATCAGCGCCAACAACCGAAAGAGCAGGACGCCAAGAACGGCGAAGCACACCCTCTACATTATTTTCTGTTGATGGCTGCATTGTATCAGCCCACGGAAATTCATCAATAACTTCATTACCCAAAATTGAAACAAATTTTTCTGTTTCTTTAATTCGATAATCGGGGATTTGAGTTTTCAACTCATCCAATAAAATTTCTCCCGTATTTTGGTCTTCCAGTCGAGATAAAAGTTGTCTGGCAATTCTAAAGGAAGATGGTACGTGTCCACTGGCTCCACCGGAATGAACGCCTTCGGTTAGTACATCCACCCGCAAAGTTCCCCCAATCATTCCACGAAGGGATGTGGTTGTCCAAAAACGTTTATAATCCCCAGCGCCAGAATCTAAACACACAACTAAATCCGGAGTGCCGATTACATCAGCACACAGATTCATATAATACGGAAGATCCGGAGAGCCGCTTTCCTCACAGAATTCGATTAGAATCAAAATACGTGGTAAAGTAGCACTCTGTTCTTTTAGCGCTTTTACAGCGCAAAGAGACGCAAACAAAGCGTAACCATCATCGGCGCCACCACGACCATAAAGTTTTTCATCTTTTATGACGGGTGTCCAAGGGCCCAACCCATCATTCCAACCCTCCATTTCCGGCTGTTTGTCTAAATGACCATACATGAGAATATTCCCATCTCGATCACCAGGAATATCAACCAATATCAAGGGAGTTCGCCCATCAGTTTCCTTCACGGTCAGTGTTGCATTTTCAGGCAAGTGTGTTTTTGCCCATTCGCTGGCCAATACTAAAACGCGATCCATGTGACCATTTGATTTCCATTCGGAATCAAATGATGGAGATTTATTGGGAATTTTGATATAATCAATAAGGGGAGGGATGATGTTTTCGTCCCAAAATGTATTTATCGTATTTTGAAGCTGAGTATTATTCATAATTAATTCGGTCCAGATTATGGGTTAAAAAGATGTAACGACACTTCCATTATGAGATGCATAAAAAATCATATCTTTAGTTTTATCAACGACAATATCTCCAGTATTAGAAATGCAAATTATGCCATAGTGGTCATCGTTTTTACGATCTTCTAAAATACTTTTTTCTACTGCATCTTTTAGTGAATTGCCATCTTCGACTCGCGTAATAATTTTGGGCCAATTAAAAATAAATTTTTTTGAAAATTCAAGCTGATTCCATTGGATTAAAACGGTTATAAATACAGACCGAAAAATTACAAAATAATACCACTAGGCAATGATGTTTTAGAAAAAAACAGAAATAATTTCTAAGCTAATTGACTTTTTTAAGCGTGGCACATAAATATATTAAATCTCCATTTATAAACGAATCATACATTTTGCTTCCCTTCACGCCGGCATAAGATTCAAAAACTTTACGGATAAATTTTGGCACATTTTCTTTTATGCCGGCTCTTCGCCCATCAGACATTTTTTCTAAGGCAATTATTATATTGTCTGTTATGTTGTTTATTTGAATTGAGTCCATTCCAGATTCAGCAAACTGAGTATTTAATTTTTCTAGAATATTAATAGGTCGAAGGTCACACCAAAGAAAGTGCCCTCCTGGTTTTAAGACTCGCGTTACTTCCTCCATAAATTGGTCCATATCACCATAGCAATGAGATGATTCAACATTCAAAATCACATCAAACCTTCCATCTTTGAAAGGAATGTTTTCGGAGTCTCCAACCTGAAATGACAGGTTTTCCAGATGATGAATTTTATTGCATAGATCCACGGCTGATTCAGAAATATCAATTCCAACATAGGACATTGGGTTTAAATACCTTGTTACGTAGGATGCGCCACCTCCCCGCCCAGAACCAACTTCCAAAACAGTTTTACCGGTTAGGTCTATTTGAGCAGCAACGTGGTGATAAAGGTGAATGGGATATCTTTCATTTTCATCAGATTCTTCCAGCGGAGGATTAAAACCGTCTGCGTGGTACCCATAGTTCATGAATTTGAAATCGGAACTCTGTGTCCTTTTGGCAAATGTATTATACCACCACTTCCAAAACTGTCGTTTTGTATTCGGATTAATATGGATAAACCAAGCTAAGATTTTTTGTAGCATTGTAGATATTATGAAAAGGGTTGCACGGTAACAAGTGTGGATTTAAAACCAGGGGTTTGGGAAAGTGGGTCAACGTCTTGACTAATGAGCGAGTTTACTTCAGGATAATACATAACGGCAGCCCCCCGCTTTATATCAAAGGGCCGTGCTAAAATATTATCCATTACACCGGTTTTGCTTTTTACGATAACTCGAACATCTTTTATAAACCCCAGTCGATCCATATCCTTTTTGTTCATCAGCACCACATTGCGGCGATCTTGCCCGCGGTAAAGATCGTCATCCTCATATACAACCGTGTTGAATTGCCCCTCGGACCGCACGCTCAATAATTGAAATTCATTTTCTTTTAACGGTTCTAAATTGGGAATTGGGTGATAAACGAAATTTGCTTTTCCTGTTTCAGTAGGGAAGGTTGGGGTATGCAAAATCCTTCCGGGAATATGGAATTCATTTTTCGTTTCTCCAATAGAATTCATCTTTTCAAATCCGGGAATAATTCTTGAAATAATTTTTCGAATGCTATTGTGGTCTTCCAATTCTTCCCAGTTAAAAAGTTTATCATTTCCTAAAACTCGGCTGGCGATTTCAGAAATGACTTCCACTTCAGATTTAAGGTTTTGGTGTCGATTGATTCCCCCATCGCTCAGCCGCACAAAGCTGAACATCGATTCCTGGGTGGTGCTTTGCTTTTCTTCATCTCGGGCCAGAACGGGAAGAATAATTGTTTCTTTTCCTGTGCCCCAGGCGTGCCCCGTATTTAAGGTGGTACTGGCATAGACAACTGTATCAATTTTAGAAAACGCATCAGCTGTTGCTGATGAATCTGGATTAGAGCCGTAAAGGTTACCGCCGAGACAAAATGCAAAATCCATATCACTGTTTTGTGCGGCCTGGACGCAGGCCAACGTATCGTAGCCCTTTGTAGATGGGACAGAAACACCTTCATCTGTCATTCGGTCAAACACCGCTTTTTTTAGGGTTGGCGTTACCGCCATAGACCCCATGCCTTGAACATTGGAATGACCACGAATAGGTAGCAGACCAGAATGCTTTTTACCAACCAGGCCACGTAGTAAGGCCAAATTCACAATGCTTTGAACTGTGGCCGTTCCATGGGTATGATGCGTGATACCCATACACCAAGAAAAAATAACATTTTTTGCTTTGGCATAATGTTGACCAATGGATTCAATTTCTTGTGGGGATATCCCCGAACTCAACTCAATATCAGCCCAACTTAATTTTTGAATGTTTTTCTTAAAATGCTCAAACCCTTCAGTAGCAGATTCAATAAAGTTGGAATTAATTTGACCTTTATCTAAAATAGTTTTTGCCAATCCACTAAAAAGAGCAAGGTCGCCACCGGGGCGAACTTGTATATAATCTGATGCAATCTTAGAACCAAAAAGCATACTCATGGGATCCGATGGAACCCGAAACTCAACCAGTCCCTTTTCAACCACTGGATTAATAACAATCACTTTGCCGCCGCGCTTGCGGATATTTTTTAGTTTAGTTAAAAGGCGGGGGTGGTTGGAGCTTGGATTGGCGCCGATCAGGAAAAACAGATCACAATGGTCCAGGTCTTCTAATTCGACGGTGGCCGTGCCTGTGCCCAAAGAGCCTGTGAGACCTACACCGCTGGCCTGGTGGCAATAAAAAGAGCAATTATTGATATGGTTGGTTCCGTATATGCGGGCAAAGAGCTGGAGCAGAAATCCCGCTTCGTTTGAAGAGCGCCCACTAAAATAAAAGAAAGATCGATCAGGTTCGGTTTTCTTAAGCTTTGATTCTATGCGACCGAATACA
>Ga0257116_1001454_pt1 | contig 15116 bp, 9 predicted proteins | sample SI112_120mmetaG_FD_190150 | JGI IMG/M metagenome (GOLD analysis project Ga0257116, IMG submission 190150) | Marine microbial communities from Saanich Inlet, British Columbia, Canada - SI112_120m | ecosystem: Environmental > Aquatic > Marine > Inlet | place: Canada: British Columbia | collected...
TGAGCAATCCCCAGTAGATCCCTTCCTTTTAGCAAGTAGGGAATGGCCTGGGCTTGAATTGGTGTGGGGTTTTTATAACCTTTGGCATTCAGTGCTTTCATAATAGAGGGGAGTAAATTCAGTGATTTAAAATCTGACATCGTTTTATATCCAAGTTTTTATGGTAGTGCCTAATCCAAACACCAGCACTTGCCTGTGTATAAAAGTATGTTCAGATGTGGCCATACTTCCCTATTTGACGAGCAATGTCAACGTGATCACATTTTTTAAATGCATGATTTGTGGTTATTTCATCATTTGAGTAAGGATGCGATTGAGTGAATTGGCAAAATGTTCTTTGTCTTTGGGCCCAAAAGGAGCAGGGCCTCCAGTGTCAACTCCACTATCTCGAAGACCTTGCATAAAGTCTCGCATGGAAAGTCGTTCACTGATATTTTCCTCAGTGTAGGGCTCTCCTCGTGGGTTTATGGCGATAGCACCTTTTTCTACTACTAAAGAAGCTAGAGGAATATCTGCAGTAATAACAAGTTCACCTTCAGTGACATTTTCTACAATATAGAAATCTGCAACGTCGGCACCTTTATCTACTTGAATTGAGCTGACAAGCCCACCTTGGGGAACGGCCATATAACTATTGGCCACTAAACATACGGGAATTCTCAACCTAAAAGAGGCCTTAAAAATGACCTCTTTGACTATTTTTGGGCATGCGTCCGCATCTATCCATATTTTCATATAATACTTTCTATCTAGGGCTAAGCATGACCTGCTTGTATCTACCATCACCGATTGAAGAGGTTTTAATTTCACTATCATCTTGGAAGTGTTGATGAATGATTCTTCTTTCACTGGCATTGAGGGGCTTCAATTTTACTGGCTCACCTAAGTCTAAGACTTTTTTCTTAGTGGTTTCTGCAAGCTTTATAAGCCATTTGTCATTGTCTCTTCTTCCAGTAGCTTCTCTTCCTCTTTTATCATTAGGTTTGTTTTTTTCACCAGGCTTAAAACACTTGACTTGAATTTTGAGATTGCGGTGAAGGACAACGCGTGATTGAAGATAGGTTTTTATAATGTGCTCAAAAGCATTGAGAAGCTCATAGCGATTGTCAGCGAGAAGCTTGTCGTCTTTGCCGCTAAAGCTTACAAGTAAGCTTGTAGGACGATAAGAGACTTTTACATGCAGATCGAAACCGCCATCCTTAATAACTTCTATTAAAAAAGGAAGTAGAAGTTTTTTATATATTGGTTTAACGAAAAATTTATACTTTGTTTTTCTTGGCCCAAAGAGGATATATTTCTTAGGACCAGCTTCTAATACTTCGTGACCAAGTAGAGTTTCGTCATCAATTTTAAAAAATCTTAAGGCCTTAGAGCTAACATCGCTTACTCCGTAAGCTGTTAATTCTAAAAATCTTTTATCTTCTGATTTCCTACTTACTTCAACATTTTGGCTCACTTTTTCCTCTCTTTTTGGAGCGCGGTCAGAATGGTTTTGTCCCCCTCGCTCATTAGTTTTTGCAGCTACTCCGGCGCGAGTTCTATTGTCTGAACGGTTATCAGAGCGCAAGTCACTCCTGCCCCTTGATTGCCTTTCAGGACGTCTTTCTCTGCTACTTCCTCTATCTTTATCGCCATATTCTTTTCTAGGCCTTCTTTCCCTATCACCACGTGATGTGCTCACACGCATTGTATTTCTATCAAGATAGGGTTTTTTACAAATATCAGTGGCAAAATCAGAGTCTTCAACATCGAGTTTCTCGATTTTGGATTCAATCATATCGTAAATTGGGTCTAGGTATTCACAATCTTCGTGGGCACAAAAGCTAACTGCATTACCCTCTTCTCCAGCTCTACCTGTTCGACCAATACGGTGAACATAATTGGCGGCTTCTTGGGGGAGATTGTAGTTAACAACAAGGTTGACATTTTTTATATCGAGACCTCTTGCTGCCACATCGGTACAAACTAAAATGGTAACTTTTTTCTCTCTAAAATCCGCCATTAACTTGGTTCTTTTATTTTGTGGTAATCTTCCAGAGATTGGCTTGGCCTTAAAGCCCATAAGTATGAGCCATTCGGCCACACAGTGGGTTTGAATTTGAGTATTGCAAAATACGATGGCATAAGCATTTTCTTTATCTCTGAGAAGCTTCACTAAAAAGGGAAACTTCTCTTCCCCACTAATCATAGCAAGCTTGTGATCTATGTGATCAACCAAAAGACTATCTTCGTTGAGTCTAAGCTCTTCGGGAACTGATTTAAATTTATAGGCCGTTCTAAGAACGTCCTGATTACTCGTCGCCGAAAGCATAATTAACTGACGATGATCAGATGTTTTAGATAGTATAAACTCAATATCTTTTTTAAAGCCCATATCGAAAAGCCTATCGGCTTCATCAAATACAACCCCTTTACAATGAGCAAGGCCCACAACTTTTTGCTTAAGTAGATCGGCAAATCTACCAGGAGTGGCAATTAATACATGAACCCCTTGATTGATTAATTCTTTTTGCCTGGACATGCTTTCGCCACCAATAACACAGCAAGATTCTACTCCAAGCGACTTTCCAAATTCCTGAAACACTTTGAAGGTTTGCTGGGCCAGCTCCCTGGTGGGACATAAAACGGCGTACCTAGTCTCATGTGCTTCAATGGAGCCACTTTTATCATCTCTTAGTATTTGCTCTAAAATGGGTATGACAAATGCGGCAGTCTTTCCACTTCCAGTTTCCGCTTGAGCAAAGATGTCTTTACCTGACAAAATTGGTGCGAGTGTTAACTCTTGAATGGGTGATGCTTTTTTAAAACCGGCTTCTTTAATTGAGGCCAACAACTTTGGGTTTAGGCCCATGTCACTAAATTCTATTGTCGTTTCGATTCAAAACTCCCGACTACTTTATTAAATATTTCGATAGGTTGTACCAAATAATGCATTAGGTGACTAAGTTTACTATGACAAATCGACCAATTTTTTAAAAAATCGCACAAATATAACGCGCTATTTTTCGTTATTTCGTGAAAAGGACACTACCCGCACAACATGTCGCAAGGCACTTAACTATTTAGGCTAGTTAAGCTTAACGGCAGTGACCTTATATTCTGGGCAAAGCGACTCACTGTCTGCGGTATTACTGGTGATTTTGTTAATCATAACCTCCGGAAAATGAAAGGTCGTTTGAAGGATTCCCCGCTTAACATCTTCACTAAATTTGGCCACAAGATTGACGGATCCACGGTGCGAACTAAGCTCAACACTACCACCATCAACTATCCCGCTTTCATTAGCATCGAGCGGATGAATCAAAAGAAAATCAGATTTAACGATTTCATTATTATCAGTTCTCCTAGTCATGGCACCACAATTATAATGGGTAAGATCTCTTACAGTGGTCAATATAAATGGAAATTCTTTTTGGTGCTTAACAAGCTCAGCTGTTTCTTCAAAATGAATGGCCTGAAAGAGACCAAGGCCTCTTTTAAAAGTTTCTGTATGAAGTACAGTAGTTCCAACGCCGTCTTTTCCTACGGGCCATTGAAGCCCATTATCTTGCAAATTGTCCCAAGTTATACCGGCGAAAAAAGGAACAATTTGTGAGATTTCTTCGAGTACAAATTTAGGATGAAAATCTTTTTGAGGGTAGCCCATCTTATTCATCATCTCACAAATTATTTGACCATCAGGTTTAGTTCCCGGGGTGGGATCAATAACACGGTTAACACGCTGAACTCGTCTTTCTCCATTGGTGAAAGTACCATCTTTTTCAAAAAATGAGGAAGCAGGCAAAATCACGGTGGCATGCTTTGCAGTTTCCGTCATGAACAACTCTTGCACTACAAGAAGCTCAAGATTATCTATACACTTATTTACCTTATTCACATTTGGCTCAGTTTGAGAAATGTCTTCGCCAATTACCCACAATGCCTTGAACTCACCGGCGCCTGCCTTTTCAATCATTTCTGGAATTTTCAGCCCAACTTCGCTGGGTACACTGGTTTTGTAGATTTTTTCATAAAGAGCATTAATCTCAGGGTCTGTGACATCCAAGTAACCGGCCCCTTGATGAGGCTGGACTCCCATATCAGCGGCACCTTGAACATTATTTTGTCCTCGGAGTGGATTGACTCCACAACCACTTTTACCCACATTCCCTGTAATCAGCGCGAGTTGAGCAATCATCATTACGGCAAATGTACCTTGGGCGTGCTCAGTCACTCCCAAGCCATGAAAAGACATGGCCAAGTTAGCTCCACTATACAATACGGCTGCCTGTCTAGCTGACTCCTCAGATACACCACTAACCTTCGACAATTGCCCTATGTCCATGGCCAAGACTTCTTTTTTAAATTCGTCGAATCCTTCACAGCGAGATTCAATAAACTCAGTGTCAACTCTGCCTTCAGTTAAAATATAATAAAACACCATATTGAGAACGGCGACATTAGTGCCGGGCCTTAGCTGCAAATGTACATCAGCTAGAGCTGCAAGTTCTGTGCGGTGAGGATCGATAACGATCAGAGGACATCCCTTGATGGCCTTTTGTTTTATTTTAGCTCCCGTTACTGGATGGGCCGACGTGGGGTTGGCCCCCACTATGAGAATGCACTCAGTAGACTTTAAATCCGCAATCGAATTAGTGGCAGCTCCTGTACCAAAGACCCTTTGCATTCCAAGAGCAGTAGGAGCATGGCAAACTCTCGCGCATCCATCAATATTATTAGTTTTGATAGCGGCCCTAATAAATTTTTGCATCAAATAATTTTCTTCATTGGTACAACGTGAAGAAGAAATTCCACCAATAGCATCAGCTCCATGATCTTTTTTAATTTGAGTTAACTTTTCTGCAATAAAATCGTAGGCTTGATCCCAGCTGACATTTTCAAATTTTCCATCTCTTTTAATCATGGGAGATTTCAAACGATCGGGGTGGTTATAAAAACGAAAGGCGTAACGACCCTTTACACATGTATGGGCGCTATTTACTTCAGCGTCTCCCAAGGCTTCGATTTTGTGAATTTTTCCATCACAAGCTGTTACATCTAAATTGCAGCCTACTCCGCAATAAGTACAAATTGTCCTTGTAGTAACAGCACTTGCAGGAAGTGGTTTATGGAATACATCGGTGATGGCATTGGTAGGGCAGGTTTGCACACAAGAGCCGCAGCTGACACAATCTGAATCAGAAAAACTTTGGTCAGCACCTTTGATAATTTGGGCATCAAAACCCCTGCCTTTCATACTCAGTACAAATTGACCTTGAACTTCATCGCAGGCCCTAATGCAGCGGTAGCAATTGATGCAATTTTCCAGGTGAGATCTCAAATAGGGATGATCTTCATCAGCCACACTACTTTGGTGATTGGCCCCTTCGGTGTAACGAACCTTCTCGTCCCCATGCTCTTCAACTGCACTTTGTAAGTCACAATTTTTATCAGCATCACAATTGTCGCAATCATAATTGTGATCACTCAATATAAGCTCTAGTATATTTTTTCGCAGTTTTTTAATTTTCTTTGAATGAGGATAGATGTACAGGCCTAGAGATAACGGTGTATGACAGGAGGCCACAACTTTCGTCTCACCATCTTTGTCATTTGCAACTTCTACACTGCAAAGCCTGCAGGAGCCAAAGGGAGTTAAGTTAGGGTCATGACATAGAGTGGGGATTGACTCTTCGGTATTTCTTTTAAGAAAACTCAAAATGGTATCGCCCTCTTCAAAGGCAAATAATTTATCGTTTATAAAGGCGCTATTTTTCATTTCTCCCCCTTAAAATATGAGCTCAACTCATTTGGGAAGTACTGGATAATATTTTTAATAGGCAGACTTATCCCTCCTCCCAGAGCACACAAACTTCCAAGCTCCATTGTTTCTAATAGGTCATCAAAGAGCTGTACATCAATACTTTCGGAACTTGATTTTTTGATCAGCTCATGCCCCCTGGTTGAGCCCATTCTACAAGGCACACACTTTCCGCAAGACTCATCGCTAGTAAATTCTAAAAGATGCTCAATATATTTTATCATGGCAAATGATTCGGGAATGGCCACAATACTTCCATGGCCTAAGAGAAATCCTCCCTCTTTAAAAGATTCAAAATCAATCGTTAGCTTATCTACCATTGATATCGGAATAATACCTCCAAGAGGTCCACCCACTTGAAGTGCCTTAACTTTGGTTTTAAATCCTATATTATTAACAATCTCTCCAAGAGAGGTACCCATTTCAACTTCATAAACGCCTGGAGTATTAAAAAGCCCACTTAAGCTAATAAGCTTAACACCTGTAGACTTTGGAGTTCCAAGCTCCCTGTAACTCTCTCCCCCACTAGTGATAATATGGTACAAATTACTGAGGGTTTCCACATTGTTGACAACAGTAGGCTGATTAAATAGTCCCCTTGTAGTTGGATAGGGAGGACGAATTCGAACCTCGGCCCTTTGCCCTTCAAGAGAAGATAAAAGAGCTGTTTCTTCCCCGCAAACATAGGAGCCTGCTCCCACAATACTAAAAACCTGAAAATTAAAACCAGTGCCGAGAATATTATCTCCTAGAAAACCTTCTTTTTCCCACTGCTTTATGGTTTCTATCATCATATCCATAGAGTTCGGATATTCTGCTCGAATATAGAGAATCCCTGTACTCGCGCCAATAATTTTTGCAGATATCATCAGACCAAATAAAACAAGATCAGGCCTGTTTTCCAGTAGGTATTTATCAGAGTAAGATCCAGGATCTCCCTCATCCGCATTACAAACAACATATTTCTCACATGATTGTTCAACACTCGCAGCCGTTAGTTTAAAGGCCATAGGAAAACCTGCCCCTCCCCTTCCTCTAATGCCACTTTTTTTGACTTCCTCTAAAAGCTCACCAGAGCTCTTAGTCAGTGCTAGTTTAATACTCTCCGAAATCTTGTGGTTTGGTAGCTGAGGCCCTAGTAAAATCCCCTCACTGCCACGAGCATCGTTGAAGGTAGTCTCACCACTTAAGGATATGACTTCATCACCCACCATATAAGAGTTGCCTCGACCACAATGACCAAGACAGCTAACATGCCCAATTTCACTTTGATCATAAGATTTTAAAAGCTCACTTTTTATTTTCTGATTCTCACTTCCCATCAGACAGGCCGTTCCATTACATAGGCGCGCTTTCACTTTTTCACTGCCAGGTTTTAAAAAGTCATAAAAAGAATTGGCGCCAAAGGTGGTGGCATCACCCAGAGCTGAATTACTATGAATTTTTTCAGCAATAGAATGCTTGAGACCATTTTTTTTAGCTAAAAAACTTAAATTATTCGACATTACTGCTCTCCCCAAAGGATTCTTTCTGGATGACTATAAACGGTGGCGCTATTTTCTCTACAAAAACCTGCAATGGTAATTCCCAGATCAACCGCCATTTCAACAGCAAGTGAAGTAGGTGCAGAGATCGCCAAAATTATGGGAATTTTTGCTCTAAAGGCCTTGGCCAATATTTCATAGGAAACCCTACCAGTGATCAAAAGAATTTTTGCTTCACTGAGATTTCCATCTTTATGTACGTTGCCAATCACTTTATCGACGGCGTTATGTCTTCCGATATCTTCATAGATAGAAAGAAGCTGTTGCTCCTTGGAAAAAAGTGCAGCTGCATGAACTCCACCTGTTTCACTGAAAATCAATTGATGAGAGGAGATCTCATCAAAGAGAACTTGAATATGTTTGAAAGCAATGGAAGCTGAGTCCACAATAGGAGCGCCCCTAAGCTCTATATCTTTTAAGTCTTTTTTTCCACAAAAACCACACGACGATGAGGAAATCAAAGTTCTATTGCCGGAAATATCTTTGAGTAGCTGATCCTCAGCTATTTCAACATTTATGTGAGTGGGATTTTTTTGATCATCAAAATCATAAGAGCTGAGCTTTAATGGAGTACCGTGATAAATATTTTCAGTAAAAAGAAGGCCCTGAATCAAAGCACAGTCAGCACCTGGCGTTCTCATAGTTATGGTATAGGGAATTTCATTGATAGAAATTTGTAGTGCCTCTTCACAGGCCACACTCACTGACTTTTGAGATGATTTAACTACCTCTCCAGATTTATGAATTTTAGTTCCAATTAGTTCTATCGCCATACTTTTTCACCCTACAAATAAGCTAAAAAATACCCTCTTATTGCAAATTTGTCATGTGACTTTAAGGTGTGTGGACGTTTCAAAACCCAGTGCAGCTAAAATTAAGATTTCACAAGAAACACCCTCTTCTGGAGAAACTTTTCAAGCTCGAAGACCCAAATAACAATTGTAGAAATGGCAATACAGATACACAGCTCCCTAGGACTTAGAGCTCTCAATTTAAAAAGCTTTTGCCCCATAGGCACATATAGACCAAATAAAACAATGGCAAAGGAGATGTAAAAAGCGAGATGAATGGAGATGTTAGAGCGCATTTTAGCAAAATTAAATACGCTCCAGCGCTCAAATCGAAGCTCCATGACTAATAAAAGTTGGGAAAAGTTAAGGACGCTAAATGCCATGGTTTGCATGGTCAGTGCGTCCTGCTTATATCCAATACTGGCCGCCCACAATGTACAGGCCCCCACAACTGAACCATAAAATACAACGTGAATCAGCGAGCGTTTTGTAAGTAGCCCTTCACTAGAACTTCTGGGAGGAGTACTCATAATTCCTTCCTCTTCAATTTCACCGGCAAGGGCCAGACCTGGCAGACCATCTGTGACCAAATTGACCCACAAAATATGAATAGGAAGAAGAGGAATAGGAAGGCCAAAGGCGGGTGCCATAAGAATCGTTATTATTTCCCCAGTATTACCCGTAAGTGCGAACTGAATAAACTTTTTGATATTAGCTAATATTCGCCTTCCCTCTCTAACAGCATTAACAATAGAGGCAAAATTATCATCAAGTAGAGTTATAGCAGCAGCTTCTTTTGCCACATGTGTGCCAGTTATTCCCATCGCAATACCAACATCAGCTCTTTTTAGTGAAGGAGCATCGTTAACTCCGTCCCCTGTCATGGCAACATGTTCACCAAGGGATTGCAGGGTTTTTACAATGCGAATTTTTTGTTCAGGAGAACATCTAGAGAATACCCGGATATTTGTAATCTCACCTTTCAGATCTTCATCACTAATTTTATCTAACTCGGCTCCCGTTAAAACAAGTTGGTCATCACAATCTATAATTCCCACTCTTTGAGCGATGGTTTTTGCTGTTAAAGGGTGATCTCCAGTTATCATCACAGGAGTAATACCAGCACTTTTCGCATGGGTAACGGCTTGTTTAATTTCCTCTCTAGGAGGGTCAATGAGTCCCACTAACCCCAAAAACCCAAGACTTGTTTCAAGCTGATGAACTTCTCCCTCTTTTAACTCTCCACAAGAGATGTCATCACAATTTAAATCCTTCCGCGCAAAGGCCAAAACTCGAAGCCCCTTGGCCGCCATTTTGTCTGCCGTTTTAAGTAAACTATGTGCACCACAAAGAGGTAATAGTACTTCAGGGGCCCCTTTGGTAATAAGAAAACCAACTCCTGGACCGTCTCTGAACTTATGAAGTGTGCTCATTAATTTTCTTTTAGAATCAAAAGGAATTTCTAAAAATCTTGGAAATTTATGTTGAACGTCTTGTGGGTTGTGATCATGGGAGATAGCACCTCGAATCAAGGCAACCTCAGTGGGATCCCCAAAGAACTCACCTGCTTTGAATTGAGTGTCGTTATTTAAACAAATAGCGTGCCAAAATTCATTTGATAGGGAGTCTTCGCCTATAAAAAAATCTTCTGCGTGCATCACATTTTTAGTTATGGTCCCGGTTTTATCAGAGCAAATAAAACTCACTGAACCAAGTGCTTCAACTGCAGGCAAATTTTTAATGAGCGCCTTTTTCTTAGCTAAAACCTTGGCCCCTATGGCCAGGCAAACAGTGACGACAGAAGGAAGCGCTTCAGGGATGGCCGCCACCGCTAAACTGACCGCTGTCAAAAACATAAGAAGAGGATCTCCTCCCCTAAGAATTCCAAGAATAAATACACAAATACATAACAAGATCAGAAAAATAGTTAGCTTTTTTCCAAACTTATCTAATCTTTGCTGGAGTGGTGTTTTCACCCTTTGTTCACTTAAGAGCAAGTGAGCGATTTTTCCAAACTCAGTGTCACTCCCAGTTGAGGTGACATATCCTCGCCCTCTACCATAGGTAACAGAGGTTCCACTAAAGGCCATATTGGTTTTGTCTGCAGTTGGTAAATCACGACTTATGAGTAGAGTCGTGTTTTTTTCAACAGGAACCGACTCACCTGTAAGGGTTGCTTCATCGATTTTAAGTGAGTGAATTTCACTGAGTCTAAGATCAGCAGGAACGCTATCACCAGCTTCGAGCATTACCAAATCACCTGGAACTAACTCTTCGGTTGGAATTTTCTCTTTTTCACCATTTCTAATGACAATAGCTGTGGGCGTGATAATTTCTTTTAAGGCCTGTAATGTTTTTTCAGCACGGTATTCTTGCACGACACCAATTACTGCATTGAGCACAACAATAAATAAGATAACAAGACTGTCGTGAATCTCTCCCATCAGAGCACTGACTATGGCCGCAGCGATCAATACAATGATCATAAAGTTGGCCAATTGTTCAAAAATCATGGAAGTAATTTTTTTACCAGGGACCTCAGGTAGGATATTCGCCCCATGCTGATTTCGTGCCAGTAAAACTTGGGAATCCGTCAGTCCACTTACAGCTCCGGTGCAAAGTAATTTTTGTGTTTGCTCTATAGTTTCAAGATGCCAATTCATAAGAATTCCAAAAAGATTCCTCTTCTGGACACAAGAATAATAGGAAATAGATGCAAAACAAAGTGAAAAAGCTAGTACTTACAAGTATCTTTCACGCAACGCCCTTCAAATTCACAATCCCTTCTAAAATTGCATTTAATTCCACTTTTTACGCATTTGTTTTCTTCACACCTATCAGTATCCCTGCAACTAAAATCAGAAATGCAGCTGTTAGCTTTAGAGTTAAGAATTTGCTTGTAAGCATCTGCCGGGTTAGCAGGTGCGGTATTATCCCTACTATTTCCTAGCAAGAGACGTTGCAGTTGATAAGCTTTCGCTCCAACGAGGTGCCCACGAATATAATCTCTTCCAACTTTAGCTCTACAAGATGAGTGGGCCTCTCTCCCATTTTTACCATCCATCAGACCATTTTCAAAACTACAAAACCTTCTTAGTCCGACAAAATGGCCCTTTCTATAACCGGTACCAGAAGACAAGTGACATAATTTATTCATACCCAGCCCTTGCTCACCGTCAGATCTTCCATTTTCGGCGCTACAAAAACTTTTCAGACCAACCCTATATCCATTTATATAATTAGACTTAAGCTTTCCCTTACAAAATAAACTACTACTCTTTCCACTCTCTCCTAGAATTTTTCCGTTATCATATGAGCAGTGGTCAGCTAGTCCTTCCTCATAACCTTTTCTGAACTGGGCCAAATTGGGGGAGACTCCCTTTTCCTGGCACACCTTCATATTTTTCTTGGCCCTACTGCTAGATTTTCCAAGAGAGCCGAGTTCTTGCCCTTTCAAAAACCAATCTGTTGTTTGGCACTCCTCTTTACTGATGCTGGAGCATCCAGAAATTAAGATACTAAGGCCGATAAACAATAAGATGAATTTCACTTTGATCTCCCTTGAAAGATTTTGGGTGTTTGAAAAATTCGCTAACCTACCAAAAGGCCAGTGTTACAACAATTGGGTAATTAAGTGTATAAAAATGTAAACTATAGAGAAATTACAAAAATTCCGAACAGTTACGAATATCATTCACCACAATACCTAGTAATATCTTTGGAGCATTATTTTTAAATTAAGTAGATTAGATTCTAATTAGTGACTCTAGTGATGCAATTAAACAGTTGTTAGTCTTAGTTAACATTAAATTGCAATCCGTGAGGTCAATCTATGTCCTATGCTGTAAAGTTAGTTGCGGCAGCAACAATGCTCTTTATTTCTACCGCCCAAGTAAATGCTGAAATCTATTTTGGTGATTTTCATGTGCACACCACTGCATCAGCAGATGCTTTCATATCAAATCTACCTATACTCAATGGAGATGGCCCTCACACTGTTAAAGACGCATGTGACTTTGCCCAGTACTGCTCTGAAATTGATTTCTTCTCCCTTACAGATCATGCTGAATCATCATCTCCAAAAAAATGGAAATCTATTATTAACCGATTAAATAAGTGTGACGGAAAAATAAACCCTAGAAATGGAAAGTCACTAACAGCATTTGCTGGATTTGAATGGACTCATGTGGGAGAGAAGGCAAAAAATCACTACGGCCATCAAAATGTAGTCTTTAAATCTCTAAATTCTGGCGATCTTCCACGAAGCGCAATATCTTCAGAACCACTTAAGTCTGGTATTCAAACCTGGTCCCCCAGTGGAAAGTTAATTTTAAAAACTATATTCGGAGACTTCAAAAATCTTCCCATTTATATGAAATTTTTGGCCTATCAAAGAAAACTCAAAGCAAGAAAAGCTTGCACTGACGATGGATCAAGGCCTAATAAAAATGGTAAATGCCTTGAGGTAGCAAAGACACCCCGTGAGCTTATAGCTAAGCTCAAAAAAACCTCCTCAGAGTTTACGGTTATACCCCACGGCATGAGCTGGGGTTATTACACCCCCATGGGTTTTGATTTTAATGACCAAATTAATTCAGGTCAGTTTGATTTTGATATCCAGTACCTATTAGAAATTTATTCCGGACATGGCGCTTCTGAAACTTATCGAAATTTTCGCTCGGTTACGGTCAATCCCAAAACAAAAGAGCTCACCTGCCCAAAACCTTCCTCGCAATTTGAACCATGCTGTCATAGAGCAGGTCTGCTCATCAAAGAAAGATGTATTGATCTCCACTCTCAACTTTGTAAAACAAGAATAACAAAGGCACAGAAAGACTACCTCGCTATGGGAGTAGCTGGTCACTTAGCAATTCCTTGGAGCACCAGTGAGGATTGGAAAGACTGCGGGGTTTGCAGAGATTGTTACAGTCCTGCCTTTCACTATAGGCCGAAAGGGGCGGCCCAAAATATACTGGCCAGTGCAGGAAGGCCAAAGTCAAAGCGCTTTAGATTTAGAAGGTTTGGTTTTATTGGCTCCAGTGACAATCACTCGGCCAGAGGCGGAACAGGCTATAAAGAAATCAAACGCCACTTTTTTACCGACACCTATGGACCTAGGACTAAGAGCTTGGATGAAATGATTAAAGGTGAGAAGAAACCCAAGGGATACGAGTCAGTCAGGATCCCCATGGACAAATTAAAAAAGATGTCACCATTTGAGATACTTGATATCAACCGCCAAAGTAGTGTTTACACTACTGGAGGATTAATTGCAGTCCATGCTAGCTCAAATGATAGAGATCAGCTATGGGAGTCTATCAAAAATCGAAATGTCTATGCAACATCGGGAGTAAGGATGTCACTTTACTTTAACATCACTGAAGGAGATACAACTCTCCCTATGGGAAGTGAGTTAACCCTCAAAGAAAACCCTCAATTCTTTGTTAAGGCAGTTGGTGCCAGAATTCAAAAACCAGGTTGCCCTGATAATCATCCCCTCTCAAAGAAGAAGCAAAAATCCCTATGTGGAGGAGAATGTTTTAACCCTAGCAGTGAAAGACATGCCATTGCTCGAATAGGGGTGATAAAAATAACCCCAAAAATTTCTAAAGGTGAATACGTGGGAGATCTCATTGAAGATCCTTGGAAGACAATTAAATGTCCAAAAAATGCAGGCCTTTGTAGCGCTCATTTTACAGACGCTCTATTCATAAAAGGTGATCGTCCCTCACTATATTATGTCAGGGCAATTCAAGAGAAAACTCCCGTCATTGGAGTGGGTGGAATCAAGTGCAGTGAGGTCAATTGTAAAAAGGTTACGCTCTGTACTGGTGGTCACAAAACATCGAAAGATGATGACTGCACTTCTCTTGCAGGTCAAAGGGCATGGTCATCCCCCATTTATATCTATAATTAAATTACAGGGGCAATTTCCTTTTTCCTTCCCTTTTCCTTTTTATTGGTGTTGGCATTTGCCCTTGCCCACCCAAGATAAAATCTATAAGAACACAGTTCTTTAAAGCTATAAATATTAGTACCAAGAAAATATTTTTTTCTATTTTTAGTCATGATCTTAAGATTCAAACGACAAGTCTAAACCGATGTGGGAGGGCAAGGGCAAATGCCAACACCCAACAAAAAGGAAAACAAAAACAAAAGGGCAGTAAGAGATTATTTTACAAATTCTAATCTAGTGTAAACGAGCATTCTATTATTGGCCGGCATTTCGTGATCAGCGGTCAGCTTGAATCCATTTTTGACCATGCAACTATTGACGTCTTCAAAATTTCGAATGGCACTTTTTGAGTCTTGATCTTTGAGCCACATATCGAAATCTTCATTACTCTTTGATGTGTATTTCCCATCGTAATTAAAGGGGCCGTAGATAAAAACCTGGCTTCCCTCGCGAAGTCTGTTGCCAAACATTTTCATTAAACTCTTATCTTGCTTCCAAGAGAGAATATGAAAAGTATTGGCGGTGAAAACAAGGTTGAATATCTGTCTTGGAAATTCATCGACGCCTAACTCAAAATCTAGTGGCCCGTGGATATTGGGGATTCTAGCTGACTTGAGCCACTGCTTAATTCCATCATGATTAGATTTCACATCACTTGTTACCCATTGAAGATCTTTAAACTCGGGAGCAAAATGTACGGCGTGTTGACCACTACCTGAGCCCACTTCGAGCAGTCTGTGGTCATCACTGGTGATATATTGTTTGAGAATCTTTAAGATGGCATCTTTATTTCTCTCACATGATGGTGCAAATGGTTTATTCATAATCAGTTGATTTCCTTCTATTTTTCTTGAGTTGAGATTTGCCCTTTTTTACTTTGAGCCTTTTTTCAACGGATGCTCTTGTAGGTTTGGTTGCCCTTCTTTTTTTGGGGGCCTTTTTCACGCTTGTGAGCATCACTTCTAGTTTTTCTATACAGTCTGCAATATTTCTCGCTTGGTTTCGAAACCGCTGGCTTGAAATCA
>Ga0257116_1001458_pt1 | contig 15103 bp, 15 predicted proteins | sample SI112_120mmetaG_FD_190150 | JGI IMG/M metagenome (GOLD analysis project Ga0257116, IMG submission 190150) | Marine microbial communities from Saanich Inlet, British Columbia, Canada - SI112_120m | ecosystem: Environmental > Aquatic > Marine > Inlet | place: Canada: British Columbia | collected...
TTTCAAGTTTTGAAGCGACCTCTTTGCTAAGAACCCTTTCTCCAAGCGAGTCTTTATTGCCACCTTTAATTAGAGTCGGATTCATATAGACTCCACTATTTGCAATAACAGCGTAGGTACTCAGCATTTGAATTCCTGTTGTCGCAATACCTTGGCCAAAACTTATATTACTTAAACTCAGAGGTGATATATTTTCTTTTTTAGTAAATATTCCTCGAGATTCACCTGGAATTTCAATTCCTGTTCTCTCTCCAATATTAAATTTTTTGATTGTTTCTCTTAGTTTTGGATATTTTAAATCAAAAGCAATTTTTGTGGTCCCTATATTTGAGCTATGTTTAATTATATCTGAAACCGAAAGCCACTCAAACTTCTTCTTCGCTTCTGCCTCTTTTATGTAATGATCTCCAACTAAAAACCTTCCTCTTTCGCAATAGTAATGAGTTTCTTCAGTCACTATTTTATTTTCAAGGGCCGAGGCAACAGTAATTATTTTAAAAATAGATCCCGGCTCAAAGGGATCAGTAACAAAAGAAAGTCTTCTGTGTTCTGGCTTTGATTTTCCGACACTATTTGGATCAAAGCTTGGATAATTAGCAACGGCCAAAATTTCACCCGTTTTTGCATCGAGTACACCGACTCCACCCTTTAAGGCCTTATGCTCTATAACAGCTTCTTTTAAAAATTTCTCTGTAGCCGCCTGAATATCTTTATCAATTGATAGTTGTAAGTCTGATGCCTTATTGTGAAAATCAATAGATTCTCTTTTAATGGGCCTTCCCTTCGCATCCTTCAGGTATTTAACAATTTTAACCTCTCCACGAAGTTTCTCATTAAACTGATACTCAACACCTCCCAGGCCATCATTATCAATACCTACAAAGCCAATGGTCTGAGATAAAAGATCTTTATTGGGATAAAATCGGCTATATTGTGCCTCAAGGAAAATTCCATCTAGTTTTTTAATCTCAGCGACCTGAGTATTTGTTAGCTTTACCTTCCTTGCAAGCCAAGTATAACGATCTCTTCCCTTTACTTTCGCAATAATTTTTCTATAGGTTATATGAGGAACAATTCGCGATAACTTTTTATACCCTCTCCTATTTCCCTTAAGTAACTTTGGCAAAGTGAAAATATTGTAGGTTTTAATATTAATTGCGAGTGGATTGTTGTTTCGGTCTACTATATTTCCCCTATTGGGATATTCTTTATACTCTCTAATCAGTTGGCTCTCTGAGTAGGCCAGCAGTTTATCATTGTTAATGACTTGTATATAAAGAGCCTTACTAATTACTAGCAAGAAAAGAAATACGAAAAAGGAGAAAACAATGGTCAGTCTTTTTTTTAAAATCATCGCTTAAGGTATCACAATTATCTGTTTTTCACTGGGTTCTTTAAGTTTATATCTTTTGGCAAATCTTCGTAAATTGTTTACTGATAAAAGCTCTGCCTTCTCAGCTTTTAATTCCTTATTCTCAAAACTAAGTTTTTCTATTTGGCTTCTAAATTGATTGAAGCTCAGATTTTGTTCAACATTTTTCATTCTAAATAAAATTGTCAAAATCAAAAGTGTGACAAAACAAAGTACTATGGGGAATCCCTGGGAGCTTAGAAGAAGTCTTTTTAGAAAGGCCTTAAATCTTCTTGAAATATCCAACTGTGCATTGGCCGACCTTTTTACTCTCACTAGAATCCTCCTGATTCAAATGGCATCCATACCCTAACTACATCATATCATAGCTTTTCTAATACACGCATCTTGGCGCTGCGCGAACGAGGGTTTTCTGAAACTTCATCCTCTTCTGCCATTAGTGGTCTTTTAGTAAGAATTTTAAAATGAGCTTTGTCCTCTAAAACTCGTTTTTTGAAACTTCTTTTAACAATGCGGTCTTCTAGGGAGTGAAAACTGATGATTGCAAGCCTTCCCCCAGGTGCTAGAAAATTAGGTAAAAACTCAGAAGCTGTCGCCAGTACCTCAAGTTCATGGTTCACGGCAATTCTTAATGCCTGAAAAGTTTTAGTCGCTGGATGAATTTTTTTAAATCGATCTTTTTTTGGATAACAATGAAAAACAATATCTTCCAAAGTTTTTGTGTCAACAATTTCGGCTTCTTCTCTTTTTTCCACTATGGCCTTGGCAATTCTTCTTGAATATCTCTCTTCTCCGTATTCAAAGATCACATTCGCAAGCTCTTCTTCATCAAGTTCATTGACTAAATCTTTGGCCGTTTGAATCTGATCATTGGTGCCATCCATTCTCATGTCTAGCTCAGCAGATTCCCGAAAAGAAAATCCTCTACTAATTTGATCAAATTGATGTGAAGAAACTCCTAAATCCATCAATATGCCATCGAACTTCACTCCCTCATCGCTGAGCGAGCTTTTATAGTACTCTTCAAATTCTGAAAAATTCATCTTGAGTAGTTTGCAACGATCTGTAAGATCTAACTCTTTTAGCTTTGTCTCACCATTATTAATGGCCTCAATGTCTTGATCAACAGCGTAAACAAATGAGTTTGGGATTTCTTTTAGAATAGAGGTTGTATGCCCTCCAGCCCCAAAAGTTAAATCTAAATAGGTAGGACCCACACTTCGGTCCCCTAGGGACTCAGAAAAGAATTTTAAAACTTCTCTTCTTTGTACTGAATAATGCTTACCGTAGTCAGAGCTCACCACTAACTCAAAAGTACTTTAAGAATTTCTTTATGAGCAGGCGTCTGCTGCTCAGGAGCCGTCACAACAGCGCACTGATTTTCTGGCTCAAATTTTGGCGGATTATTGTAAAGCTTTGGTATTAACTTACTTACAAGTTTTTGAGCTGACTTATAGTTTTCCCCCATGACATTAAGGATTTCCTCTAGCGAGCAGTGCTCTTCTTTCCAGCAATCATAATCGGTAACCATTGCCACTGTGGCATAGGACATTCCAGCTTCTTTTGCCAAAAAGGCTTCAGGAACATTGGTCATTCCGATTACTGTTGCTCCAAAAGAGCGATATAATTCTGACTCGGCCCTTGTTGAAAATTGTGGTCCTTCAATGCAAATATATGATCCACCAACACTATGATCGATTTCTGCCTCATTTAAACAACCAGCAATCATAACTTGTAGATTTTTTTCCACTGGGTAGGCTACAGACACATGACCCACCATGCCTTCACCAAAAAAAGATCTCTCTCTTTTACCTTTCGTCCAATCTATAAACTGATCAGGTAATACAAATTTTTTCGGAGGATGCTCTTCTTTTAATGAACCAACGGCTGACACTGAAACAATATATTTGGCACCTAAACTCTTGAGAGCAAAAATATTAGCACGATAATTAATCTCACTAGGTGCAATAAAATGGCCAGCGCCATGTCTTGCAACAAAATAAAACAACGATTCGTTAAATTCGATCAATTGAATGGGTCCACTTGGTTTCCCAAAAGGGGTCAGGGTTTCATGACTTTCGACAACCTTAAAACCCTCTAGATTGTAGATGCCACTTCCACCAATGATGGCGATATGCGTCTTACCCTTTGTCATTTCGATATCCTCGCAATATTATTTTTTTTTATTTCCGACTATCAGTAACTTGGTACAAAAAACTGTGCAGTGCAAGTTCAAAAACCTAGTCTTTATTATGTAGAATACTTGAGCGTGGAAAGCAATTAAATATGGCTCGATTACAGAAGAAAATTATAAAAAAATACTTTGGGAATTTTAGCTTCTCAAAGGAGGCTTATCAGGTTGCCATGTCCACTTCAATTAGTGACTTTCAAGCTGACTTCGCTAAAATTTTCTCCAGCCATAAAAGAGACAATAGCGCCTCCGTTCATCTGCTAACTTTCTTAAAGGACACGGTGGGATCAGGCATATGGGTTTCAAGGGCAGCCTATAAAACTTTTACGTCTCTATTTTACAATCCATTAAAAGATCCTGGATTTGTAGATTGCAAAACACATAACTACATCGTTGGAAGAGTCGCATCTGGGAAAAAGATTCCAAAAGGTCTTATTTCTTCAGAGCAAATTTTTAGAACAATTTTTAATGAAATTCAGCACACTCATATTGATCCTACTTATAAGAGCCTACTTGATATTCCAGAAACAAATTCAACAATTGTGCTCGTTCCTGGAATGCTCAACGAGCTCTATAAAACCCATGCCTTTGAAAGGGCCGCAAAACACCTGCACGATACTTATGGCATCGAATATATAACGCCAAAAGTAAGTGGGAGAAAGGGAGCAAGCTTTAATGCTAATTTGCTTGGCAAGCAACTCGCAGACTATGTGAAAGAAAACCCAAAAAGAAAACTTTGGCTTATTGCTTACTCCAAAGGTGGAATTGATTGCCTTCACTTTATGAAAAAGTTCAATAAATTTTCTGAGAAACATATTATCGGAATCTCAACAATTGCCTGCCCTATAATGGGCTCCATGCATATGGATCAAAACCCGCTACTAAAAGCCCTTGTCTCTATGGAAGTTTTTCAAAACTCGAGAATTTATCAATCAATTGATAAAGGCCGTGATCTGCTGGGAATTGAATTGCAAAAGACTGTCTCTCATAAAAAACAAACGAATTGGTTTAGACGAAATCATAAAGGTTTACCAAAAAAACCTTTTTATACATCTCTGGCACTCAATTCACATTGGTATGATGCCCATGCATGGATGGCGCTTACTAAGTTAATTTTTAGAAGTAATCATCAAAATGATGGGATTGTTGATACTGAGATGGCCAGGTTTCCAGACTATTTTGAATCAATCAATTTTGGAATCACCTATGGACATCACTTAATCGGTGCCAGGTCGAGCTTCTTTAATCAGGAAGCGCTTATAGAAGCGCACCTGATTACTTTGAAGTATTTGAAAAAAATAAAATAAAATCTACTTTGAAAACGCGCCCTAAATAATTCCCACTAAATTTATGGCCTTACCTAGAGACTTGCTTTGTCTTCCAATATAACTGCTGGATTCATCTCTTTCCGATTCTTCTTTGCAGTTAATACACAACTCAGCAGTGGGCCTTGCCTTGAGTCTTTCAAAGCGAATAGTCTCACCGCATTCTTCGCAGTCGCCGTATTCCCCTCGACTCATACGATCAAGCGCAGAACCAATCTTCTTAGAATAGAATAACTCCCTATTTCTAAGCCTAAGTCTTTCAGAGTTTGAAACATCAGCATTGGCCTGGTCGACCTCATCGCTTCTGTCTTCCTCATTTAAATTAAAATCGTCAGATAGGTAAATATCCTTCAACCCTAAACGTTCTTTCTCTCTTACAAGAGTATCTCTTAAAAAAGAGATATGTTTTTCTTTTAGACCTTTTTGTCCCATAGCATCCTCCTCTATGACAACAAACCGTTTTGCTCGAGTGAATTACTCGAGGCCCCCTTTAATATTTAACAATACTAACTTACTAATCATTTTAAGAGTTTCAAAAACTCCATCACCATGAGTGGCAACAGCTTCAAATGCCGGCCAATCTTTCTTATTAATTCTTTTTTGTAAATCTTCTATTGAAGAAGTATTTGGTAGATCTCTTTTATTCCACTGAAGTACTAAAGGCAACTTGTCCAAATCATAACCCTGTGCCACTAAGTTATCTTCAAGGCTTTTAAAGCTATCTAAATTATCTTCCATTCTCTCAACTTGAGAGTCTGCAACAAAAATAATTCCATCCACTCCTCTCAAAATAAGTTTTCTACTTGCTTCATAAAAGACTTGCCCTGGGACAGTGTAAAGATGGAAGCGAGTTCTAAATCCTCTTATCTCACCTAAATCAAGTGGTAAGAAATCAAAAAATAGTGTTCTTTCATTTTCGGTGTTTAAGGAGACCATTTTCCCCTTAACGTCGCTACTCGTCTGTTGATAGATGTGTTGAATGTTTGTTGTTTTTCCACCAAGCCCAGGACCATAGTATACAATTTTGCAATTTATCTCTTTAGTCTGGTAGTTAACAAACGACATAATAGCGTACCTTAAATACTAAAAAGTGAATCAATTTCATCATCACTTATATCTTTAAAAAGAAACTCATCCCTTTTACTTGTTTCGGGAGCCTCTGTAATCTGTTTTTCTTCAAGATAAATCATAAGCTCCACAGAAAGAGTTCGAACCTTATTTTTCAACTTGCCAGGGTTATCTACATTTTCAAATAGAACACCCATATATAGGTCATAAGAATTTGCTGTCAATGGAATTACGTAGATGCCGCACCCAGGTTGATCGAAGCTTAACCTAAAAACTCCATCTGTAGGCTGCGTAAAAAAACCAGAGATTGCGCTTGCTGCTTGCCATGCACCAGCACAAAGGGCCCCTATTGCTGCTGCAGATGAACTCTTTAAACTTTTAAATAAAAGATGCCCATCTTGTTTGATAACAAAAAATTCAGCGCCTTGAAATTCAGCTCTCTCCAGTCGAAACTCCAAATACTCTTCAATTAAATGTGGCAAGCTTAATTGTTTTTCAAACACAAAAATATCCTACATAGGCCTTCGATATTCGAGGGCCTTTGAAATGGTCTGAGAATCTAAATACTCAAGGCTGCCACCAATGGGAACACCAAAGCCGATTCTCTCTACATTAATACTATTGTCTATTGAGCTTTTAATATAAGAACAAGTTGCGTCTCCTTCAAGTGAAGGGTTCACGGCCAATATTACTTCAGCGATATCAAGTCTTTTAACTCGCGCAAAAAATTTATCTATTTTTAATTCATCAGGTCCGATACCAAGAAGGGGATTCAAGACTCCACCTAGTACATGGTAAATTCCTTGAAATTCACCACTATCTTCAATGGCCAGGAGATCCTTAACATTTTCCACAACACAAACAATTTTCTTATTAACTCTTTCAGAATCCTGACAAACATTACAAAGTGATTCGCTTGAAAGCATTCCACATTCACTGCAGTGTTTAATATGAGAAAGATTTTGAATAGAGTGAGCTAGTAACTCTCTCTCTTTCACACTCCAATTTAGAATTGATAAAACTTGTCTTGTTGCGGTTCTAGGCCCAACACCTGGAAGCTGGCTGAAAGACCTGACACAATCATGAATTTGATCTGGTAACTTCAATATCTTTTTCCTAAAATAAACCAGGAATATTCATTCCACCTGTAATTTTGGACATGGCATTTGAAACCATTTCCTGACTTTCATTCATGGCCTGGTTAACGGCCGTCTTCACAAGCTCTTCGAGCATTTCAACATCTGAAGGATCAACGCATTCTTTATCAATTGAAATAGAAAGAAGCTCTTGCTTTCCATTAACCTTAACCTTAACCATTCCTCCGCCCGAAGCTGCCTCAACTTCACGGTCATTCAACTCATTTTGAAGTGTTGAGATTTTCGCTTGCATTTGTTGTGCTTGCTTCATCATTTGATTCATATTTTTCATTTCGACCCTCAGGACAGTTTATTTTCGTTTACAATTATTTTATCAACTTTACTGTCGAATAGAGTTTGAGCTTCTTTAACAAATTGATTTGCTAGAAACTCTTCTCTTTTAATTTGAGTAAGCTCATCTCTTTTTTTGTCTTCAACTTCGACTTTTGATAAAAATCCAGTCTTCTCTCTCTCTTTTTCATCAAGTAGCGTAAAGACTAAATTTACATTCGCTTGTTCTTCTTCAAAATATTGCGAAATTTCACTTACCAATCTTTTTGTTGTGTTCGCATCTACTAAATAATCATAGAAAATTTTACTCTCAGGTGGGAAACCGAGCTCAATGTGAATCATTCCATCTAATTTTAAAGGCCCCTTTAAAATATTACCTTGTTCAATATTTGCAGCACTTGCAGGATATTTTTTAGAAAGGCGTCTTAGAAAGTTGTCCCAGTTTTTTTCTTCTGGCTCAGTGGGTTTCTCTTTTTCCACATTTTCTGGAGCTGCTTCAATTTTTTCATGGCCATCACCATCCTGAGTAGTCACACGCTCAACAACGCTGCTATCTTGAATCTCGGTCAATAGGGCCGCTCCATCAGCAAGAGGTTGTTCAGGTTTTTCGATTACTTGCTCAACTTTTTCTAAAACTTGTTCAGGTTTAACTGAAGGTTGTTCAGCTTTAACTGAAAGTTGTTCAGTTTTTTCTAATATTTGCTCGGGTTTTTCTTTCTCTTGTTGGTGACTATCCACCACTTGAGTGACATTTTGAGCAGGATCTTCAAGACCGGCCAACATTTCTGCAAATTTTTCGGATGGTTTTTCAAGGCTTGTGGGCACTTGTTCAGGTATTGCCGAAGTCTGTTCACAATTTTCTATAGGTTGTTCACATTTTTCTTGCATTTGCACAGAAACAGTAACAACTTGTTCAGGCAAATCACCTGTTTGTTCACCGCCAGCTAAAAGTTGTTCACCCTGATGTGAAGAGTTCTCTGAATTGCCGGATAAATGAACCTTGTTCCCCAGATCTTTTTTAAAAAATGTTCCCCTAAGAGTAATTTTTTGGAGAACTATTTCCATAGTCTTTTCTGGAGCAATAGATCTGAGCATCCACTCAATATCTTTAACAAGCACTTCGTAAATCCAAAAGAGCTCTGCTGCACTCAGACTCTCCCACACCTCTTTTTCGATGTGAAAATTATCTTCGATATAAGAAAAATTATCCATATTTTGAATAAAGCGATAAAGAGAATCTAGTAAATCCACTGCAATATTTTTTACTTCAACATTCTCACAGAGAAGGCTTCTATAAATATGTGATACTTCTGTCACATCTTCAGACAGCATTCTCTCAACTAATTTTGTAATTACTGAACTTCTTGCAAGGCCTAGTGCATGTACAAGCTCACCCTCAGAAATAAAAGATTCTTTGGTGTAGCATAGTGCTTGTTCTAATAGTGAGAGACCATCTCTAACAGAACCCCCTGCCATGGATGCAATTTGCTCCAAGATAGCGGGAGACTCAAAGCCTATGCCCTCACCTTTGCAAACACGCTCAAGATGAGATGCAAGTATAGGTGTTGAAACATTTCTAAAATCAAAGCGCTGACATCTTGAAAGCACTGTTCCCAATAGTTTATTAACCTCTGTTGTTGCAAAAATAAATTTCACATGAGCAGGAGGTTCTTCAAGAGTCTTTAACAGGGCATTGAATGCACTGGTAGACAGCATATGGACTTCATCAATTATATAGACTTTATATTTTCCACGTACTGGAAGGTATTGGACATTACTAATGAGCTCTCTAACTTGATCAACACCGTTATTAGAAGCGCCGTCAAATTCCAGGACATCTATACTTGTCCCTTTATCAACTTCTATACATGAGTCACAAGTGAGACATGGGTTTCCATTATCAGATCGATTGAGACAGCAGATGGCCTTTGAAAAAAGTCTGGCTAACGTCGTTTTTCCTACTCCCCGGGTACCCGTAAATAAGTAAGCGTGCCCCACAGTATCGTTTTGGATAGAATTTCTTAACGACCGAACGATATGGGATTGCCCCACTACCTCTTCAAAAAGCTTTGGTCGCCATGACCTGGCAAGAACTTGATAGCCCATAAATGCAGTGACCCCCTGTCAGGCAACTGTTCCATAAATTGTGCACCAATATGAAACTGCGCGCCAAAACACTGTGCATAAAGAGGGGTAGAGTAGTCACCAACCGTTTCAAAGTCAATTTGCAAGGGGGCAATTGCAAGGATTTGTCATTGAATATTAAAGAATGAAAGAGATTGAAATGTGGCCCAACACTAAACACAGCACCGATTGGCTACCGTTGCTTCGTTCCCGACCTGGCGGAGTTCACCCCCGTATACTTGTCTAGGTTGGACCACGGCTGAATCTTAGTCTGAATTCTAATTTGTTGTCATGACACAAAGAGGCATGGCTATAACTTTTTCAGGCCCCACAGGACTTTATCAGCTTTTTTGTCCCAGTAATCGTCAAAGGGCACCTCAAAGTTTCCCTTGTCATCCACGCTGAGAACTCTGAAAAATAAATTCTTACCCCGGATTCTCTTGGTGCTGATGTGTTTATGGTCCTTAATCGCTCTTGCTTCGTAAACAAGATCTGACTTTCTAAAAAGAGGTCCACTACTTACTTGCACAGTATAGGTTACTGGGTCACCTTGAGGATCAAATGAATCTTCCCAAGAAAAAGAGAGCTTCTTACCACTTTTCTTCTCAGGCTCGTCCATCCAAACCGGCATTGGCTTTTCTACATTATTCATAAACCTTTTATAGTTTTTCTCAACAACATTTTCGAGTCTATTGAACTCGCCTTCAAACTCTTTTAATTTTTGACCGTCAGTTGATCCAATTGTAGGTAAGTGCTCTAGTTCACTTTTTCTTTTTACTTCAGAAAATACTACTGGTTTATAGCTATCAAGAAGTGCGCGAATTTTGGCCTGGCCTAAGTAATCAACCTTTAGTTCCTCGATTTTCTTAACAAGCCTGGAGACAAAACCTTTGGTCTCAAAAAATCTTTTATGAAGCCTAACATTTCCCCAGTTACCAAGTGCAAAATGCCAAGGAGCCATTTTATTTTTCAACTGGTCTGGTTGACCATAAAAATCCCAAGCGGCATCGAAATCCCATGGGAGAAAATACCACTTTGATGAGGCCTGTGGACTATAAATATAGAAATTTTGACTGCTGGTATCTGCATTTCCAAATAGTATTGTTGTGGCAAACCACTCGAGGTAATTATCTTCATCGAAATGCTTTTTAAAAACAGCTTCAAATGAATTACCTTTATTGTTAACGGCATCAAGCATTTCAATCAAGGGCGCGTGATCGTCACTTCCTTTAATCTCAAGTGCCACCTCAAAGTCCTCTACTCTATATGTAGGATCAGACTTAAGTTTTATTTTATCTACTTCTCTTTTAAATCTAAACCTCTCGGCTTTATATAAATGCCCTTCTTTGTCCAAGCCTCTTGATTTAAGCCATCCCTTACTAGTGTGTTCAACCTGAGTGTAAAAACCATAGTCCTCGCCATCAATTTTTAAATGGATGAAGTTCGTCTTTAAGCTAGTCATATTGGGAAGAGTTTTTAATAAATCAAAACTTAGTTTATTTCTCACTCTCGTTAAATCATATGGGTGTCTATTTAAGTGAATTTTTCTTTGTCCCAAAAATTTCTCTGCCCCTTTGGGAAGTGTAATCTTAAAAGATTTTCTTGATCCTGCCCTTGTACTTTGCCCTCGAACTTTCATCTCGCCTGCAAAAGACTTTCCTGGATAGCTATCCGATTTAAACGAAACGGATACAACCGGTACAAAAGTATCCTTCTCACTATCATCACGATTTAAATCTTTCATGGTGTGGCCAGCAGGGCCTGGGCTTGAGCTAAGCTCAATATTGATTACGGAGATGGCCTCGCCAATATAAACACTTTTATCTTCACGTAGTTGTGAGTGCGCAAGCGACGTTATTGCTAGCAAGATTATAAAGATGAATACTCTGGACATTAATCCCCCGATTAATCAAAATTTAATGTTCCGCGCCTTGATATCAGGCCGGGGGAGTTTTGGCAAAAACTAAGGCCGTAATTGGAAGAATTGACAGGTTAAAAGCCCGAATTTATATAATTTTTTCACAATGACGCGGGGGAACTTCAGTACATCAGCTTAGATTATTCCCATGTCCTTTCCCTTCTTCATAATATCGGCTTTTTCTTCGTCGCTCATATTCGTGAACATTTCTTGCATTTTTTTGAGCTCTTCGGGGTCCATGTTTTTCATCATCTCTTGCGCCTGGGCCATCATTTCGGCCTGGCTCATATTTCCGGTGGGAGCCTCTTGGGCAGGAGTGGGATCTGAGAAAATAATTCTCTCTCCGTCTACGTTGTAGTCAATATTGTGATGTTCTTTCATTTCTTCCATCACCTTGTTGAAGCTAAGGCCTTTATTGTCAGCCACTTCGTACATTTTTTCGGTAGGGAGGGAGACTTTTTTTTGGGGGAAGCCGTTTTCGGTTAGGGTTTTTATTATGTTTTTTATGAATGATTCCATTTTTTGGCTCCTGGGGGGTTTGTTGCCTCTAGGGTTTATCAGATTGGGAGGGGTTTTTCAGGCCTTGAATTTCAAGAATTACTTAGATGCTGGGACAGCCTTTGCATTTTTTATGAATTTTTAGTTAGCATGAGTGTAAAAAATTTAGAATTGTATACTTACCTATAGCTAATCCCTAGTTTCAAAGAAAAAAACCAAGGGGAAAAGCAATGAAAAAAATTGTATTGAGTTTAATAGTATTACTTTCAGTTTCTATTTCAGCAGAAGAGGTAATAGATTATCCTTCGTACACAAACTCGGATTCAAGTGGGATGATAGCAACTACAGTAGTCATACGAACAATGTCCTCTGATATTAAAATGACTTATACTAGCGCCCAAAGGGCAAAAGCGATTTACAGCTCTAAAGAAGAATGCATTAAAATGGCTGCTGAGGCTTCATCAAGCTACCTAGGCTTCAAAAGGGTAACTTGCCAAAATTTTTATACTCCAAAAAATACAGATGAATACAATGCTAAATGGTATTTAGAGGCTAACTGAGACTCGCCTTATAAAATCACATACCTCTCGGCATTAGAATATTCATGGGTGTGCGTCTTTCAGCGAACACTGAGATGGGCTTAGGGTTTTTTCGGATTCTGGGTTTAAAGTTGCTGGGAGTTTTGGTGCTTGATTCACGGTGGACTGGGGAGTCCACCTTCTTCACATACCTCTTAGCTTCAAAAATGCTCGTTCGCATTTTTGCCGCAAAAGGTGCTTGATTCACGGGAGACTCGGGGTCTCCCTCAGTCACTTACCTCTCTGGGTCAAAACATGCCGCAGGCATGTTTTGACCCAGGAGGTGGCGGAGAACGGGGGATTCGAACCCCCGAATGAGTCGCCCCATTACACACTTTCCAAGCGCGCGCCTTCAACCACTCGGCCAGTTCTCCGTTGAAAATTAACAACAATTTTTAACATATTGGTTTTTGAGAGTCTAGGAGCTCTTTGATAATGCATCGCCTGCATTTGAATTACGAAACTTCCCTCGGATTTTAGCTCTTTTCCTCACTTTCCAGTAACGCATAAGCCTGAGAAATTTTCTGTGTTCTTTTTCAGAGTCTAAAATAAATTCGACTCCATATGTTAGACCTCGCCCCAATGAGTATTGCCTCTTACTCATAAGCCTTACTCTCAGAACGGCCTCTTTACCTAAAAAAGGTAGCTTCAATTGAATTCTCTCACCCACATCAAGGTCTTCAAACAAAACTAAGCAGCCAGCCTTTCTTCTTATGTCAGTGAGCCTTCCCACAAGATTTAAATCTTCAACAACTCTAAAAACTTCAACCTTTAAATCTCCACGATATCTAAAATCATATTCCCACCATCTGATCCGAGGAAAGAAAAAGGGAGAGGACATACTGTGGGCCTCAATTAAAAGTAATATCAAACTCAAAAGATAAATCAGACCAACCTGCGGGAATGGATCAGAGAAAAAATAATAGATGCTATTTTTTACTAAATATATGGATATAAAAAATGTGAAAGTCCAAAAAGTGTAATAGAGGTTTTTTAGGGTCTTAGTAAATAGATTGTAGAAAACTACAAGTAGGGCCAAGTAAGTAAAAAAATCGATGATACCAATTTTTGAGTAACCACATTCAACAATCAAAACAAATACATTGAGAATGAAATGACCTATGTGAAAATATTCTGCTTTCTCAAAAAGATCTAAGGTATTTAAATTTGAGATAAAATTCTTCATGACTATATTTTATAGTTTTCCCCAAATTCTGCTAGATAGGGGGAAAACTACCACTATTTGTAGCCGAGTCGCCTTTGCTTAAAAAACATAGATAACATTTTAGAACATTTGTAATGATCAACACCTCCAATGATGGAAAGTTGATGATTAAGTTTAGGATCACCAAAGTGACGATAGCCCAAGCTGATGGCCCCACCCTTAGGGTCGAAGGCCCCAAAAATCACCCTTCTCACCCTGGCCTGGACTAAGGCCCCCATACACATAGTACAAGGCTCTAGCGTGGTATAAATATCACAATCAGTTAGTCTCCAGTTCCCAATTTTTTTACCAGCGGCCCTAAGAGCAATAATTTCAGCATGACCACATGGGTCATAGTTTTTTTCTTTTAGGTTATGGGAGCTAGCGAGAACTTCTTTTTCTTTAGATATAATAACTGCGCCAATGGGCACTTCGCCTTTTTGAAAAGCTAGGTCGGCTTGCTCAAGGGCCATTTTCATAAACCATGGATCCCAGGGGAACCCATTAGCACTCAGCATCATTTGCCTTTATTTTCTGGTCCTATAGAACCAACCTGAGAGATTAAATGGCACAACCGGTACGATTCGAACGTACGACCTCCTGATTCGTAGTCAGGTGCTCTATCCAGCTAAGCTACGGCTGCACAAAAAAGATCAACACTATGTGTAGCCAAGCAGGCCCATGAAGTCAAGAAAGTGTATGACAATTACCCAGATTGGGGGTACTACCGGTAGACTATGACAATCAACCCCTCCATAGGTGAAAATTATGATGCCCAATTTAAATGATCTAAAATATTTTGTTGAAGTCGCCAACTCAAAAAACCTTTCGAGGGCAGCAGAAAGATTAGGAATTTCACAGCCCTCACTTTCTCTTGCGATTAAAAGACTAGAACAAATTATTGGAGTTGATATTTTAATCAGAACTAAAAGGGGAGTGTATCTCACCACCTCGGGAAAAGTTCTTTTGACTAACTCAAAAAGCCTTATTCAGAAATGGGAAGAAATAAGAGACTCAGCGTTTTCTTCTTCTAATGAAATCAAAGGGCGTTTTTCTATTGGATGTCACCCATCTGTCGCACTCTATACACTAAAATATTTTGTCCCAGAAATTGTCGAAAAATACCAGGAGTTAGAACTATGTTTAAAGCACGATCTTTCTAGAAAAATTTCAGAAGAAGTTATTAGCTTAAACTTAGACTTAGGGATTGTGGTAAACCCAGTTAGACACCCAGACCTTATCATTAGTAAACTATGTGAAGACCAGGTCACACTTTGGACAAGTGGAGGCAAGGCCAAATGTCTTGATCATAAATCTGGAAGTGCTGTTTTAATTTATGACCCCGAGCTCGTTCAGTCTCAGTCACTTGTTAAAAAACTAAAAAGAAAGGGAATCAGC